>Ga0172372_10000196_pt1 | contig 93868 bp, 65 predicted proteins | sample LakKiv5m_2_FD_114544 | JGI IMG/M metagenome (GOLD analysis project Ga0172372, IMG submission 114544) | Freshwater microbial communities from Kabuno Bay, South-Kivu, Congo - kab_092012_9.5m | ecosystem: Environmental > Aquatic > Freshwater > Lake | place: Democratic Republic of the Congo... | reverse complement strand
GGTGGATTACCCTCAGCTCCGGCATTGCAGGATGCAGAGCCTGAACGGGTAGCCGTGCATGCGCTTGGCAGGCTGGAACCGGCCAGCCGGATCCTTGAGTTGTCTCCGGAATCCGGCAATGAGGGTGCCACCATTCGTGAATTGCTGGTGCGGGAAGGTGATGACGTAAAAGCAGGTGCGGTACTGGCGGTTCTGGATAACTTTGTGCGTCGGGAAGCCAGTGTCGCCGAAGCCCGTGCGGCACTGGACGCTGCACGGGCCAAACTTGCTCAGGTGAAAGCAGGAGCGAAGGCTGGCGACATCGCCGCTCAGGAAGCCGCAGTAGCACTGACTCGTCAGCAGTCCACAGTCGTTCGCAGGGAGCTCGATCGGGCCCGGGAGCTTCATCAGCGAAAGGCCCTGTCGGACGACGATCTGGACGCCAAACAGTGGGAGCTGGATCGCCTGCTGATTGAAACCCAGCGTGGCTCCGGACTGCTCGACAGTCTCCGTGAAATCCGCGAGACGGACGTGCAGGCGGCCGCTGCGGAGGTCGCCCGAGCGGAGGCAGTTCTGGCTTCTGCCGAAACGCAGCTTGCTGCCTCTCGGATCCATGCCCCCGTAGACGGCCGAATTCTGCGCATTCACATTCGCGTTGGAGAACGGCCTGGCAGCGACGGAGTGCTTGAACTGGGGGACGTACGGCAAATGCACGCTGTGGCGGAAGTGTTCGAAGCGGATGTCAGTCTGCTCCGCGAGGGCTTGAACGCCGAAGTCGTGGTCGATGGTTCCGGTGTGCGTCTGCAGGGGACAGTGGTGGAAATCGGTCAACTTGTGGCACGCAAGGTTGTGCTGACAAACGACCCCGTGAGCGATACGGATGCGCGGGTTGTGGAAGTTCGCGTTTCACTGGACGCAGACTCGTCCGGAAAAGTGGCGAGGCTGTCAAACGCCCGAGTGGAAGTGACCATCAACCTGAGTGAGGACTAGCGGCCAGTGGCAGTCACTTTCACCGTCGGGGGATGAGAGAGTCGTCTTTCGCTCCGCGAAAGAAGAGCATTGGAAGTCCTTTCGCAGAGCGAAAGGCGACAAAGTGACTGCCGTTGGACTAGCGGCGTCCCGGTGGCCCTCCGGCCGGAGGCTGTGGTGCGGGACAGCAGTCAGTCGGGCAGACGTCGTGGTTTGGCCCGAACAATCCCACACACTCACGTGCCGATCCCTGGAACCTTTCCTGAATCAGTTTTCTGACCATGCTGACGAAGGTGGGATGCGTGCCGGGGGTTCGAGCACGACTCATGTGGATACCCAGTTCGTCACACAGATGTTTTGCTGCGTCATCGAGGTCGTAGAGCACTTCCATGTGATCGGAGAGGAATCCAACCGGGGAAATCACGAGGCTGCGGCATCCGGTGCTGTGGAGTTCACGGATGAAGTCAAGAATGTCGGGCTCCAGCCATGGATCCTCCGGACGTCCGCTGCGGCTTTGGTAGACAAGTCTCCAGTGTGAGGTGTCAATGTTCAGACGTTCAGCAACGAGGCGACAGGATTCGCTGAGTTGTTTGACGTAGTCTGATGTGCTGGCCATGCCCATGGGAATGCTGTGAGCGGTGAATGCGACAAACGGCTGCTGGTTGGTTGCTGAGGCCTGTGTGACGGCGGCACCCACGCATTCAGAAAGCACTTCGATAAAGTCAGGGTGATTGTAGAACACTCGGATCTTATGCACTTCCATGCCGGCCAGTGCCGGATCAGCAATCGCAGCGGCGATGTTTTCCCGGTACTGACGGCAGCCTGAATAGCAGCTGAATCCGGAAGTCACGTAACAGAGTACTCGGCGAACACCGTCCTGATGCATCTGCCGCAGCGTCTCCGGGAGCAGGGGATGCCAGTTGCGGTTCCCCCAGTAGATCGGGAGGCTGACGCCGTGCTGATCCAGTTCGAAACGCAGAGCCTGCAGAAGGTCACGGCACTGCTGGTTGATTGGGCTGACACCGTCGTAGTGATAGTAGTGTTCGGCGACTTCGAGGAGTCTTTCCCGGGGGACCGGCCTGCCTCGAAGAACATTTTCCAGAAACGGGACGACGTCATCGCGTTTTTCCGGACCGCCGAAGGAAAGCATCAGGATCGCATCGTAGGGACAGCCGGTTGACATCGATTGGGGGACCTGTGGAAACGAGTGCATGACAGCGAGGAAGTTGCTGTCGGAGTTTTAGAGTGTCGCGGGGATTTGTCCGTGGCGACGGCCACCTTATTCTGCACGTTCAATGCAGTAGAGGTGCGTGTCGGTGCGGAGGTAGATGGATTTATCAACGAAGGCGGGGGTGGCGAGCGTTCTTCCTTCGAGCGTATTGACGGCGACCTGTTCGAACGTGGTGCCTGGTTTGAGGACGGTGGTTTTGCCGTTTTCGTCCAGAAACCACAGCAGTCCATCAGCGAAGGTGGGAGACGCTGAGAAATTTCCGCCCAGGCGTTCCTGCCAATGCTGAGTGCCGGACACAGCATCCAGACAGGTGGCGATGCCGTTGTCGCTGACGAGGTACAGTTCGCTGCCGACAGCCAGTGGTGAAGGGTTGAGCGGGGCTGCTTTTTTGAGGTTCCAGGCGAGATGCGACTGAGTGATGTCGTCTTTTGCCTCTGCCGTGCGGACGGCGAAGAACTCAGGGCGATCGTAGCCGGAACTAATAAATACCATGCCCTGGGACAGGACCGGGCGGGGAACGTTGGAATAGCCGTCATAGCGGAACCACCAGTTTTCGGAGCCGTCTTTGGGGTTGTAGGAGACGAGGCTGTCGCTGCCGCAGCTGAGCAGTTGAATGCGTCCGTCGATTTCGGCCAGCAGCGGAGTGCTGTAGGCCATGGGGACATTGGATTTACCCGTGCGGCGATCTTCGCTGATGTGCTGCCGGTCGGTTTTCCAGCGGACTTTTCCGGTGGATTTTTCGAGGGCCACGACGAACTGAATGTCAGATCCGTCGCAGTTCAGGATCAGCAGGTCTTCGAAGAGCACCGGGGAACCGCCTGGGCCGTGGCGGTGGTTGTAGGTGAGTTCGCGGTTGGTCCAGAGCACTTTTCCGGAGGTGTCAAGGCAGGCAGTACCGTGGGCACCAAAATTGACGTAGACCCGGTCACCTTCCAGAATGGGTGTGGGTGAAGCATGGCTGTTTTTGCTGTGGATCGGGCCGGGATCTTCCAGTTGAAAAACCACCACATTGTGGAGCAGTTCTCCGGAAGTCCGGTCGAATGCCATGGCGTGCAGCGATTTTCCGCCATCGACGGCAGATGTGAGCCAAATCTGGTTGTTCTGCAGTGCGGGGGAAGACCAGCCGCTGCCGGGGACAGCCACTTTCCAGCGAATATTAGCGGATTCACTCCATGCGGATGGGAGTCCGACAGCACTGGAGTGTCCCTGTCCGCCCGGACCGCGAAACTGCGGCCAGTCTGAAGCGGGGGTTGCTGTGGAGGGAAGCAGGAGCAGCGTTGGGAGCAGAAACCGGAGGCAGCGGAAAGAGCGAGACTGCATATTGGTTGTCCTTTTGAAACAGCGACTGTTGCCAAACGCGAATCCTCCGGCGATTTCTGGTGAAAAGCAAGGGAAACGGACCGGAAAAACAAATCTGCATTTGCCCGAATCAGGCCCTGTAATACACTCAACCGTCCCGGAGGTGCCTCAGGTCACCTCGTTTTTCGATTCCTCTGCGGCCCACTGAGCTGCTCAGTTTTGTAAGCCCTCAAGCCATGACGATGACGTACGTTCGCCCGGATGCCGCCGATATGATGCTGCGGGTGTTTCAGCGAACCGTGCATCCGGAACTCCTTGATATCGTGGGAGAAACACGACTGACAGCCGGCAGCGTGGTCGCCACCCTGCGAATCTGTGCCGACGGGCATGCCATCGAAGTGCGACACGGAAAAGCGGCCATCACAGAACTTGCGGTCAGTCGCCTCACACCAACACCCCGCCAGTGCTGTGCCGTCGAGCGACGACTGATCGGCTATCGCACGCATACCGTCACTGCCGGTCGGTTGCAGTACAACTGCAGCTACCAGCTGGAAACCGTCGCGGCCGATGTTTTCCTGCAGCTTCACAGAGAACTGGAAGCCGATGCTCGCAAAGCCACACTCTCCATCTCACTCCCTGGCCTGCAAAAATCCAGCCCTCGATGTCTCAGTTTTCTCAGCTGTGATCTGTTGCGGAATGGCTTTGTTGTGCATTCGTTCCATACCTTTCCTGACAATGGGGCTATTCTGAGAATTCAGAGTCTGTTTGAGCTGGCACCAGTCGCGATGCGCAAAGAAGCCTAGCTGGTCAGTACTCAGCTTTTCAGCGGTCGGGAGCAAGGGCAGGGACGTTCGAACACAAACGGTTGAATGCGATTAGCCGTCTTCCTGCAGGGCCCCTTCCTGAATCTGTTTCCCGATGCTTAAAATCACCAGTCGTTCGAGCTTTGTGGAGGGCTGTGTGGGGTCGGGTGAAAAAAATATGCCCACAAGATTGCGGATGATGTAGAGCGGCGTGAAGAGGACGCCCCAAGGTATGCCCCACCACCCAAGTACTCCTGACAGCAGTGCTCCACCAAGTTTCGCCTTAATGCCGCAACTGCGGCAGCTGATCTGAGGCCTGGATCTGGACGATGTGACAAGGATGACTGAGATTACCAGATGAGACGTGTAAACATCCACAGGCCCGGGGCCTCCACACCTTGGGCACGGTCCACCATGCACGCTCCAAACGATCTCTGCAATCTCTTCTTCCGAGACCTGCATGCCGGCATTCATCAGTTGACTCTGTTCCCGGCAGTTGTCATCACAGAATCGCTGATCATTTTCCGAGACACCACCGAACAGGATGGTTTCTCCGCACTGAGCACACTGTGCCATTGAAATCACTCGTCCTGCAAAGCGGACCGTTGGTCGGCCGACGCTGTTGGTAGAAGAGCAGAGCGCGAATGCTGAGGCAAGGATCGAGGAGTGTCAACAAAAGCGGCCGCCGGTGGCTGCGGTGGGTGGGCAGCAAGTGCGTCCGAATACGTATTGCTGCTCGACATCGGATCGTCTGACCCCAGGTGATTTGGTGTGAGTCCGTTTTCGAACGGCGAGTTTCGTGCAGCCTTTACTCGGCTGCCAATTCCTGTTCGATTCCGCGAATACAGCGGAACTGTGGGCTTAAGACAACTGGAATCAGAGCGGCGCTGATGCGGTAGTTGTCTTGTTCGAGTGATTTGAGCATTTCGGCCAGCAGGGGTTCGTCGGAGAGTTGTGTCGAGCGGCCGAGGGCATAACCCAGCAGGCGTCGGCAGAAGGTTTTCAAAAAATCTTCGCGACGGGTGTTCAGCAGATAGTTGCGGAGTCCATCGAGGCCAGCGATTGGGGTGCCATCGGGAAGTGTGGCCGAGGCGTTGACGGGATGGTTCTGGCTGTCGCGTTCTCTTCGTCGACCGATTGCATCGAAATGTTCCAGCGAGAATCCAAAGGGGTCAATTTTCGCATGACATTTGGCGCAGGCGGGATCGCTGCTGTGCAGTTCAATCAACTGTCGCTCGGTCACTCCTGACGGCGTTTGTTCCGGGAGTACGGGGACACCTTTGGGTGGCTTTGGCAGGCGATCTCCGAGCAGAAATTCTGAGACCCAGTTGCCTCGGAGAATTGGGCTTGTGCGGGATGCGCCGGACTGTTTTGCAAGTGTGGAGGCCATCGTGAGAATTCCGCCTCTGGCGTGCGATTTGACCCCGTCCACTTTGCGCCATTCAGGGCCTTCAACACCTGGAATGCTGTAGAACCCGGCCAGTCGCCCGTTGACGAAAGTGTGATCTGCATCGAGAAGGCTCAGGACCGATCCGTCATTCGTCAACAGATCCTCAATAAAGCGAATGGTTTCTTCGTACATATCACTGCGGAGTTCGATGAATTCAGGGAATGTCTGTTCGCTTTTTTCATCCAGCTGATCAAAGTCGCGGACATGGAGCCACTGGCAGCCAAATTCGACGGCCATGCGGCGGATTTTCGGATCGGAAAGCATGCGTTGAAGCTGACTGCGAAGTTCTTCATCGCTGGTCAGTCTGCCGCTGGAGGCAGCATCCAGCAGCGGCTGATCGGGAATGGAGGACCACAGGAAGAAGCTGAGTCGACTGGCGAGTTCGTAATAAGACACGGGCGCGGGGGTTCTGCCGGGTGCTGCAGCTTCGATACGGTACAGGAACTGTGGAGCTGCGAGCACGCGGGCCAGCGTCATTCGAGCTGCATCGTCATGGCCGAGTTCGGACTCGCGCAGCTGGCGATAGAAGCTGCGGAGCATTTGCTGTTCGGCTTCGCTGAGCGGTCGTCGCCACGCTCGACTGGCCAGATTGAGGATTGACTGCAGATGAATCGGCTCGGCGGCCTGCAGCTGCCGGCGAAATTCTTCTGCGCCTGCCATAATGCCTTCGCGCATCGGAGTGAAGGCGCTGGGGTCTGCATCCTGGGTTGCGAACTGCCACAGTTGTTCATAGGCATCCACGAGGGCGAAGGCAGAGCGACTGACGCAGTGCAGATCATTCCAAAGCTGCTCCAGTTCGCGGGTTTCGTCTTCACTGAGTATCAGTCGGCGGAGCTGGTCGTCTTCACGATAATAAAGTGTGAGAGTGACGACTTCATCGACAGGCACAATTCGGGTATAGCACAGAGCGGCTGGGAAGAGTTCCCGGAAGCTGGCGAAGTCGTCAAGGACGCGTTTCTGAGCGGGGCTGTCGGGGAGTGTGAGGATGGGAGCATCGAAGGCGGGAGGTGCTTCGCCGTCAGACCAGCGGGCCTTGCCCTGTCCGGGCTTCGCTGCGGCCGTGGCGACGCCACTGAGACTTTCCGGGCGTTCCGTCAGCACCTGCATCTGAACGCTGCCTTCGCTGCTGCCTTCGGGATGCAGTGTGGCATCGAGGACCAGTTCGCAGCCGGCGACGAGGTCTGCCGGAACGCGGATTTCGAACACAGACGGGGCCTTTACGCAGAGATCAGTCGGTGCAGTGCTGGCACCATCAGGATGGGTGCCGAACAGTGCGGGATCGGGGCCGGGAAGATCATCTGCGGGAGCAGGTGTCGCCGCGATCAGTTCGGGAAGATTTCGCTGCACGGATGAAAGGATCGGACCGCTGAGTGATATGAGCTGTTGCAGGAGTCGGGCGTCGGGAGTGTCACTGGCTGGCGGAGCGGGGGCGTTGAGCAGTTGCTGGAGCTGTTCCGCCAGGCGCGTTTTTTGTGCCGGATCTGCTGTGTCCAGCCACGCGGCAAGCAAGGACCCCGGCGGAATCACGCTGGCAGGAGCGTTTGTGGAGTCGGCTTCGCTGAAGAAATGCCAGACGTCCGGATTGCCTCTGCAGTCAGCGTGAGGGTTACCTGCGAGCAGATCACTGGAGACGTCTGTGGCGAGATTCCACGCGAGGACTGGCTGATCGGCAGCCGAGGTTGTGGTGATGCTGAGGTCGATAGCGGTGAGGTCACAGGAGTGATTGCCGTCGCGCGGAGAGATGACAAGTGCAGCGACATCGCCTTTGCGCAGTCGCACAGATTCGAAGGGGCCGAAGGGGGCGTTATTCGGACCATCCGCTGTTCCCGAAGCCAGCGGTCGCCTTGAGTTGCCCTGACGCAGTTCCAGCACCCAGTTAACGCCGTTCCCACAGGCCATGTGGGCTCGTTGAACGCGGCCCTGAAACACATACGCAGCGTCAGCAGGTGACTTCCAGCCGACGATCACGCGGCGATTGGGTGCGGGATGCACAGCGACACTGTGGGGGGCCATGTCGCCGGGGACGCGAACCAGCATGTCGGAGGAGTTGGCGAGAATACTGAGGGCATCGGCGGCGACCCAGCCCTTGACGAAGTCGTAGTTCTCCAGTTTTTCCTGTTTTTGCCGCATGTAGCCGTCAATTGTGACCGGACCACCGGCGATGCCGAGGTAGCTGAGCCAGGCGTTGAGCAGAGTTGGGGAAATATTGTGGGATGCGGCGATGGCGGGGATATCGGGAGCTGTGTCTGCGTTTGCAGGAGCAGCGGCGACGTCGGCGGCGGCGGCGAGACAGGCCGCCGCGGTTTTTTGGAGCTGCAGTCGGTGCTGTTCAAGGTGCCAGGCAGCCGCTCTTACGTGCCGCAGTGGCAGGTCGGGGCGACCGGGTGCGGTGAATCGCGGGTTCTGCCAAAGTGCGAAATCGCCGGTATTGCCATCACCTGCATCTGCAGCCGCCAGATAGAGAGAGATCATCCCCTGATTGTCGGCTGCGGGAACTTTGAGTTTCAGAGATGTGCGGGACTGCAGTGGATTGATCGGGATCTGCCATGCTGCGGGGCCCCCGCGCTTGCCGATGTGGCCGATCGTGGAGAACTGCCAGAGAGACTGTTGCCAGCCGACGACGTAGCGAGCGAGTGTTGCCGCATCATCGGGTTTGGCAGACAGCCAGAGTTGCTGAAGGGGCAGCAGGACACGTGAGGATGACGGGGTTTGCAGAGTTTTCCAGAGGCGTTCCAGATATCGCTGACTGAGACCGCTTGAATGTGCAAGATCGTTGAAGGAGAGCGAATTGGCAGCAAGAGACTCGCGGTTTTTAAGAAGTGCGCTGAAAAACCGTTCAAGCGGCAATCGTCCACCGCCGTTGGTTTCGAAGCGGATACCCTGCAGATTGACGGCTGTGCCCCCGCCGCTTTCGGAAAACCGGTCGTAAAACTGGCGAATGGCGGCCAGTTTTTCGTTGGTCCAGTCGCGCTGGGTTGTGGAGGGAGAGAATTCGATGCGATCGGGCAGCAGCATTGCGTGGCTGGAGATCTCGCGGGCTGCATCGAGATATTTCTGGATCAGGGCTGGTGACATCACCAGTGCGTTTCCGACATTTGTGAAACCTTCGCCGGCGGCACTGTCCACGGGAAATTCACGAGCGGGCTGCAGATCGACACCGGTGAGGTCTGCAATCGATGAGTTGAATTCGGCGTTGTTGAGCCGCCGCAGAACAACGGGGCCCGGATCTCCGGAATTAGCGATCGCGTCTGCATCGAGAAGGGACCGGACCCAGTTGCGGAGGGCGGTTTTCTGAGCGGCGGAGGGTTGATGTTCGGCATCGGCCGGCGGCATTTCTCCGTCGTCCAGTACTTCGATCACGCGCTGCCAGGGAACAACATCGCTGCGAATGTCAGCAACGGAGTGGAAACGTTCGAGATCAAGATCGCCCTGCTGTTCGGCGGTGGAGTGACAGCTGAGGCAGTATTTCTGAAGCACTGTCTGCTGTGTCTGTTTGAATTGTTGTTCGAGGACAGTGAAGTCCGTGGGCTGCTGGGCAGTGAGCGACGCGCAGAACAGTAACGTTGCGATGGTTGCCAGCGTGTGGAGGAGGAGCGGTGCAGGCAGGGGCAGGCGAAGAGTCTGGGGCAGACGCATGGAAGACGCTCCGAGAGCTGCATGGGGACAGTGATACGGACTCCAGGATACTATCAGACTTCTGAGATGGAAAACAGCCCCTGTCGGTGTAAACGGTCGTTCGTGGGTGTGCGGACGGCATGAAGCGGGCGGCAAATCCCGTGATGCTGAGGAAACTGCCGCCCGGCGAAGTGTTCTGGATTGGTCTGCAATTCGGCAAGTTCAGATGCGCAGATGTTTCAGGGCATCGGCGGGTTCCATGATATAGCCGACGTAGAAGGGGCCGAATTCGGCGTAGCGGGCGGAGGCACGGTCGAAACGCATGGAGTAGACGATGTCTTTGATGTGCTCAGGAGCCCGGCTCCACAAAGTGACTCCCCATTCCCAGTCATCGAAGCCTGTGGAGGCAGTGATCAGCTGCGAGACGCGTCCGGCGAAACGGATGCCCGAAGTAGCGTGCTCAGCCATCAGTTCACTGCGGACGCTGAACGGTTCTGTATACCAGTTGGCCTGCGGGTGACGGATCTTGTTCATGGGATAGAAGGTGACGACGGGAAATGGCGGCAGGTCCGGGTAGAGGCGTTGTTGATTCATGGCAGGAAGTCGCTGCTGGTAGGCGTTGAGCTTCGCCTGGAATGCGGGGTCAGAGGGCAGCGTTCCTTCGCGCTGGAGTCGTTCGGCATATTGTTCAGGGGAGGGGACGTATTCGCTGACTTCGGTGATGGAGACAAAGGACCATGCTGGAATCAGCACGGTTCCGAGTCGGCTGGCGCGGATTCGCTGCTGGATGGAATTAATTTTGAGTGGATCGGGGTCCATGACCATGACGCCGAGGTCAGCGCGGTGTCCGGAGATGACGGATGTCTGCAGTCGCGCGGGAGCATCCGGCTGAGTGGGGTTGAGTATTTCAGTGACTTCGGCGCGGCCGTGGGCAATATCGACGGGATCGAGCAGTTTCAGGGCCTGCTGATCCACCCGGTAGTAGAGGTGCAGGCAGTGCCAGCCTTCGGACATACGGACGGTGGGTTCCGGCAGTGGAGCAGAGTGGCCGTGGGGGCGTTGCATGGAGGTCGGGTCCGAAAGAAGTGCGAGGGAATGATTTCAGACGTCTTCCACGCGACGGTTGAGCAGTGCGGCGTGGTCCTGGAAGAGATGGACAAGAAGATGTTCCAGTTTCTGACCGCCTGTCTGAGCGACGGCGATGATGCGAGCGATATCGGCAGGTTCGAGTGCATCGGGGAGGCACATGTCTGTGACGATGGAAAATGCAAGCACCTGCATACCGGCATGTACGGCCACGATGCATTCCGGGACGGTGGACATGCCAACCACGTCAGCTCCGAGTGTTCGCAGCATGCGGTATTCGGCGCGAGTTTCCAGATTGGGTCCGGGAACGGCTGCGAGTACGCCACGGTGGGCCGCGATGCCGTGCTGCAGTGCCGTGCGACATGCGGCATCGACCAGTGTTCGGGTGTAGGGCTGGCTCATATCCGGAAAACGCGGGCCCATGCGGTCATCATTGATACCGCGGAGTGGGTTGTCCGGCATGAGGTTGATGTGATCTTCGAGAACGATGATATCGGCGAGTTGAAAATGGGGGTTCATGCCGCCCACGGCGCTGGTGAGCAGCAACGTTTCTGCGCCGAGAGCGCGCATGACGCGGACGGGGAAGGTGACTTTCTGCAGCGAGTAACCTTCGTAGTAGTGAAAGCGGCCTTCCATGGCGATCACCGGCACGTTTTCAAATCGTCCCATGATCAGCCGGCCTGCATGGCTGGGGGCTGTGGAGCGAGGAAAATGCGGAATCTCTGAATATGGAATGTCGGCCTCGACGTGAATTCGCCGGGCAAGTCCGCCGAGTCCCGTGCCGAGTATCAGTCCGGCGCGGGGAACATGCGGCCAGCGATCGGCCAGAAACTGTCGGGCTTCCTGCACTTCGTCCCAGATTCCCAGCATCTACAGCTCCCTGTGGTTCAGCAGCCCGAATACGGGACGAAAAAAAAGGCACTTCGCTGTCGGAAGTGCCCGTCGTCAATCATGCAGCCGCGGACCAGCTGTCAGAATTCTTCCTCCTCCCCCTCGAACTCTTCCTCTTCTTCGTCGTCGTCATCGAAATCATCATCATCGAAATCATCATCGTCGTCATCTTCGAAATCGTCTTCGTCTTCGAATTCATCTTCTTCGAGTTCTTCATCGTCGTCAAAGTCATCGTCTTCATCGAGGTCTTCGTCGGCGAAGTCTTCGTCGAAGCCGTCGTCGTCCCCGTCTCCCCGAAGCACGGGGCTGACGGTGGCTGTGCTGGTCCCGGCAAACAGGAACCAGTTCTGGCTGTCTTCAAGTGTGAGGGGATCGCGAGTCAGGAGCATGCCGGACGCCTTGTGGTTGAATGTCATGGGCAGTATTAAATGGGGAGACCCCCCTGAATTTGTGCGAGTGATAATCGCACAAGGAATCTGTTGTCAACCCCGTGAATTCCCTGCAGTCCAACAAATTCCGAGGCTTTTCATGAACCGGAAGGAACAGACTGCCTTTTCGGAGCATTCACTGCGGCCAGAGATTCGGTTGCTGACCTGCATGAAACTGAGCCGTGTCAACAAAAATCCAGATATCACCTGCCGAAATCCCCAAATCGCTCGGATTTCAGCAGTTCCGCAAAATTCGCTGCGGCGCTGCGTTCCTTTCGACAGGAATTCTCCCCGTCGCTCCCGCGCAGTTGAACACACACGGGTTGCGCTGCTAAATTAATGCTTGGGGCGGGCCATCTGGATTGACCCTGCTTCACTCTGAATGCTGCTCGTTTTGTTTCCTGGAGACTCAAATGAAAAGTGTCGTTAAGCTGTTTTCCGTGTTCGGTCTCGGCCTCGTAATTGCCGGTTGCCAGGGCGAAGCCCCGGCACCTGCGGTATCTCCCGAAGCCACCGCTTCTGCCTCCACTATGGCCGCTCCGTCGGGCACTGCTCCGACCCACGACGCCGCTCCTGCTGGTGACGCTGCCGCCGCTCCTGCCGGTGATGCTCCTGCCGCTCCCGCTGGTGATGCTCCTGCTCCTGCCGGCGACGCTGCTGCCCCCGCTGGTGACGCTGCTGCTGCCCCGGCTCCTGCCGACGCTCCCAAGTAATCGCCAAATCCACTCAGCTGCAACCCAGCTGTTTGCTTCCATACCGAACGGCCCTTGTCCAAACACGCACGGACAAGGGCCGTTTGCGTTGCTCCAGTCACCTTCAGCAAAACTCATTTTCGAATGCAGTAGATCGACTCAACACCCCGCAGATAAATTGAACCGCCACTGACTGCAGGTGTCGCCCAGAAAACGTCGTCCAGACGACCTTCACCCACCTTCTCGAACGCCGGGCCAACCTTCACCAGACAGGCTCTGCCGTTTTCATCCAGAAGAAGCAGTTTGTCTCCGACGATCAGCGGGCTGGCCGCCAGCATATCCAGACCAGGAATTCGAGTCTGGTACAGCTTGTCTCCCGATGCCGCGTCAAAACATCGCAGAATGTTGTTCTCGTTGGTGTACACGTACTTGCCTGTGGACACTGGCGACGCCATCCCGGGAGCCTGACGGTCCTGCAGCCATGCACAGTATTCAAAACGGCCGTTTTTCTCCTCAGGCACCAACTCCCCTTTGGCCCCTGCAGAAACAGCCACCAGCGGACCCTTCGAGAATGGATCGCTGCCACCAAAATACAGACGTTCTGAATCCGCACATGGTGAGCAGGCCGTTGCGGCCTTGACGTTTTTGATCGTCCAGTGGACTGTGCCAGTGGAGGGATCAAGGCTGTCAATCTGATCCCCGCCCGAAATGATCAGCTCCACTCGGCTGGCGTTGGTCCAGATCAGCGGAGTGCTCCACGATGTACCACTGCCGGCGCGTGCAAACTTCCATTTCACAGCCCCGGACTTTGTGTCGAGGCACGAGACTTCTGACTGTTCTTCGTTGAAATTCTGAACAAATACGGCACCGCCATGAATCGCCAGGGAGCTGCCGGTTCCAAAGCTGTTACTGGTCTTGTAGACCCCCACATCCTGCTTCCAGAGCTGCCTGCCGCTGTGGTCGAACCCCACAACAACTCCCGCAGCGCCGCTGTAGACATACACGCCGTCGGCATCCGCCGCCGGAGTCTCGGTGGCCCACGAATTTGAAGGATGAATGGGAAACTTCGCCTGACCCTCGGCTACCGTCTGCTCCCACTGCACCCGGCCATCCTCGGTACTCAGACAAAACAGTTTCCAGGTCATCTGCTCCTTTGGCGGGCGAGAAAACAGAGATATTCCCATGCTCTGCGGAGCCTTGACTCCTTTAGCAAAGTTGGATGGCCGCAGGTCGGCCTGAGACACAGCGCCCGCCACGTAAAGTCGCTGCCCCACCACCAGTGGTTGTGCCCATCCTGCGGCCGGCGATGCAACCTTCCACGCCATATTTTTGTCCAGTGACCAATCCAGCGGAATGGGTTCGCTGTTCGCCGAACCGACCATCTGACCGCCACGAAACTGCAGGAAATCACCTCCCGCAGCACCATCCGCCAGCCCGGCAACAAGAAGACAGGGAGCCAGTCGGATCAGGGAATTCAGCAGCATCAGAGGTGCCTTTCAGTCAAGGAGCCCGGGGATTTCCAGAGAATGCTGAGGTGGTTATAGTCCGTCTGTCACGATCTTCGAGGGCGGAAATCAGCGGAGGCTGAATTCCCCGCCTGCCGTTTGCCACTCCACAGGTGTTCCATGAGGCCGAGACGTCTGACTCTGTGCCTGCTGTTCTTCGGTTTCATCGCCACCAGCCCGGCGTTGGCTGAAGACACCCCGGACTTTACCCGCGACGTGCTGCCCATCCTGCAAACCCGCTGCCTTGCATGCCACGGCACAAGCGACCACAGTGGCGGTCTGGATCTTGAATCCGGACTGGTCCACGGTGGTCACTCCGGTACCGTTATCGTTCCTGGTCAGCCGGACGAAAGTCTGCTGCTTCAACTGGTCGCTGCCGGCACCATGCCGCCCGAAAAATCCAGCCGTCTTCCGGCCGCCGAAGTGGAGACGCTGCGTTCGTGGATCGCTGCCGGAGCAGAACTTCCCGGACCGGACCAGTTTCCCACTGTCACGTGGGATCGCATCGAGGCACTGCTCCTGCTCCGCTGCACCGTGTGTCACGGTCATGATCGTCAGGAGGGCGGACTTGATCTGCGCACCCGCGAAAGTCTCCTCAAAGGGGGTACGTCCGGTCCGGCCGCTGTTCCTGGAAAACCTGAACAGAGCCTGTTACTGAAAAAAATCGCCGCTGCGGAGATGCCGCCAGCCCGCCGACTTGTTGCCGTCAGCATCAAACCCATCACTCCCGCCGAAACGAGTCTGCTGCAGACATGGATCGCAGCCGGAATGCCCCCTGCACCCGCTGCTCTGCCACCCACACCCACCGTCACTCCTGAAGATCGCCGCTTCCGGGCCTTCCAGCCGCCGCGGGCCGTGACACCTCCAGTCGTTCAGGCACAACACCGCGTGCAGACTCCCATCGATGCCTTCATCCTGCAACAGCTTGAACAACACCAGCTCACGCTGTCACCTCCCGCACCTGCAGAAGTGCTCATTCGACGCCTCTACCTCGATCTCATCGGTCTGCCACCGACCTTCGAACAACTGCAGCAGGTGCTTGCTGATCCCGCCCCTGATCGAATTGACAAGTTGATTGATCAGCTGCTCGATTCGCCGCACTATGGTGTTCGCTGGGGACGCTTCTGGCTCGACGCCGCCGGCTACGCCGATTCCGAAGGAGCTCAGAACGAAGATCGCGTTCGCCCTGAAATGTGGCGATACCGCGACTACGTAATTCGTTCCTTCAACGCTGACAAGCCATGGGACCGCTTCCTCCATGAACAACTCGCCGGCGACGAACTTGTCGATTACACATCCGCGACCGAGATTGATCAGACGCTTTACGATAATCTCACCGCCACAGGCTTCCTTCGCACCGCGCCCGATCGCACCTTCGCGAATATCACTGCCTTCGTCCCGGATCGTCTCGAAGTCATCGCCGACGAACTGCAGATTCTCGGTTCCGCCGTCATGGGCCTCACGATTGGCTGCGCCCGCTGCCATGCGCACAAGTTTGACCCCATCCCCCAGACTGACTACTACAGACTTGCTGCCGTCTTTCGTGATGCTCTCGACGAACATGACTGGCTCAAACCGGAAGACCAGCGCTCCTTGCCCTTCGTGACCACCACTGAACGCAAAGCATGGGAACTGACGAAGCAGAAAAACGAACAACAGATCGCCGAACTGCAGCAGAAACTGGCGTCCCTGTCGGGCGACGCGGCCAAATCACAGCAGCAGGAAATCGAACGGTTAAAAAAATCCATCCCTCCCGAACCCCGCATCCGCGCACTCTGGTCCCGCGGACGCCCATCCCCCACCTGGGTGCTGCTCCGTGGCGATTATCTCACACCCGGTAAACGAGTCGAACCCGGCGTCCCCGAAGTCCTCGCGTTGCCAGGCTTCCAATTCACATACACGCCACCGTGGCCCAACGCCCCGAAAACCGGCACCCGACTGGCTTTTGCCCGATGGCTCACTCACCCCGAACATCCGCTCACAGCTCGTGTCCTTGTCAATCGCATCTGGATGCACCACTTCGGACGCGGCATCGTGGAGACTCCCGGAAACTTTGGTACGGCCGGAAGTCCGCCTTCTCACCCCGAACTCCTTGACTGGCTCGCCGTCGAATTCATCCGCGGTGGCTGGAGTGTCAAAGACCTGCATCGACTGATCCTGAATTCCTCCGTCTGGCAGCAGTCATCCGCTATGCCAACGGCCGCAGCCGAAAAAACCAACGATGACTCGAACCGGGTCACCGATGCGGATGCCGACGGCAGACTGCTTTCACGAATGCCGCTTCGTCGCATGGACGCCGAAACACTTCGCGACTCTCTGCTGTTCACAGCAGGTGCTCTGAGCGACGAATTCTATGGCCCCGCTGATCCGCTCACCGTTCGCGCTGACGGGCTTGTCACCGTACAGCCCCGCGATGGCAAATGGCGTCGCAGCGTCTTCGCCCTCATGCGCCGCACTCAAATCCCCAGTCTGCTTGAGAGCTTCGACTATCCGCAGATGGGCCCCAACTGCCTGCAACGCAGCGAATCTCTGACGGCCACCCAGTCACTGCAGCTGCTCAACAGCAGTCAGGTTCACGACCTCGCAAAGCAGCTGGCGGATCAGGTTCTGCTCGCCGCCGCTCAGTCCCGGCCCCTTGCCAACGACACCATCTCACGCCGCATCCGCGTCCAGCGACTTGTCGAACGGGTACTCTGCCGCAGCCCGCTGCCCGAAGAAGAACAGACGCTCCTCGACAGCCTCGATGAACTCGCCACGGAATGGCAGCAGTCGGGGCAACTGCCAGCTGATGGTGCCGACACACCCGAATCCAGAGCGTTTGAAAATGTGTGTCACGCTCTGCTGAATTCCGCCGCCTTCTCCATAATTGAATGACATCAGCCATGCAAAACGCTGTGCAGAACACCATGCAGACATCCCGCCGCAGCTGGCTCAGCAGCATCTCTCAGGGACTCACTGCCACTGCCATGCTCGCTGTGGCCCGCGGTGAGGACAGTCCCGGTCGCCCCATGCGGCCCACCAGCCCGCCTGCCGCCACCAGTATCATTCACCTGTTCATGAATGGTGGCCCCAGCCAGATGGACCTGTTCGACCCCAAACCGGAACTCAGCCGCCGACACGGCGAAGAACATTTCACACGGATTGCCGGAGAAGTGGAGTTTCCAGATGCTGCCGGTGCGCTCATGGGCAGCCCGTTTCGCTTTCGGCAGCATGGCGGCTGTGGTATGTGGGTTTCCGAGCTGCTGCCGCACTTCACCCGACACGTTGACAACGTCGCACTCGTCCGTTCCCTGCACACCACCAACCTTACACATGAACCTGCACTCTATAAGTATCACAGCGGCAGCGAATTCATCGGTCGACCGTCGCTGGGCGCATGGATTACGTGGGGGCTTGGGAGTGAAAACAACAACCTGCCCGGCTACGTCGTCCTCGAAGACCCGCTCGGTCTTCCCGTCAACGGCGTCGATAACTGGTCGGCCGGATTTCTGCCAGCCTCCTGTCAGGGCACTCGCTTCCGCGCCTCCGGTGCTCCTGTGCTGAATCTTGGCCCGGACTTCACTGAACCACCCCGCGTTACATCCGCCGAACGCAGCCTGATTCGCCGGCTGGATCGCATTCACCAGCAACAGCATCCTGGACATAGTCGCCTGGAAGCTCGAATTCAGGCCTGGGAACTCGCCGCCCGAATGCAGCTGGCCGCCACCGACGCTCTCGATCTGAACCAGGAGACTCAGGCCACCCTTGAACGATATGGCATCGGCCGTGACCCAACCGACTCCTACGGCCGTCGCTGCCTGATCGCACGCCGACTTGTCGAACGCGGAGTTCGCTTCGTCCAGTTGTTCATCAATGGGCAGATCTGGGACAACCACTCCGGCATCGGCTCCGCCCTGCGCGCAGCCTGTGATCGCACAGATCAGCCGATTGCCGCACTTCTTGACGACCTGAAACAGAGGGGACTGCTGCTGCAGACTCTTGTCGTCTGGGGCGGCGAAATGGGACGCCTCCCCATCTCACAACTGACCCCGGACCGCAACCCCGCCAATTCCGGACGAGACCACAACAAAAATGCCATGGTCGCCTGGATTGCCGGCGGCGGGATCCGTTCCGGCACCATCTTCGGTTCCACCGACGAGCTGGGCTTTGCCGCCGTAGAGAATAAGGTGAGCATCCCCGACTTCCACGCGACCCTGCTTCATCTGCTTGGCCTCGCGCCCGAAGACATCTACGTCGAACGCGCCGGACTCCGCGAAAAACTCACCGGCGTCGGCGAAGCCCGCGTCATCTCTGAACTTGTCGCAAAGTCCACAACTGAATGGAAAGTTCAGGAAGCCGGCGTGCACTGAGCCATCTAGTTGGGACTGGATATTTCACGAGGGCGAATCAGCTGGAAGTAACGGCGAATGAGCTGTTTCTGACCAGCGGGTACGGGTTCAGAATCGAGGCTGGATTCCTGCAGCGACTCGTAGCGTTGCAGATTGGCTCGATACTCGCGTTCGGCCGGTTGTTCCTCACGTTCACCCGCCAGCATTTCTGTTTCTGAATCACCCTGGCCGGAGTTTTCGCCTTTCAGCCGCAGCTCCTGCGCGGCCGCAGCTTTGCCGGAAACGTCCCCGCGAGGATCTCCGGAGGAGCCTTTGCCGGCCCTGCGACCACCTTTGCCCTGGCCCTGTGCAATATTTCCGGCCTCGCTTTCCAGATCCGCTCGAAGCTGAGCAAGGCTTTCAGATTGCTGCTGAAGCATTTCTGAGAGCTTTTTCTGGCCGGCCTGGCGACGCGCTTCCGCCGCCAGATCCTGTGCGCCGTCCCGAAACGACTGCTGGCTGCCGCTCTCGAGCCCCTCTGCCATCTGCCCGGCAGCCTTGCCCGCCTGATCCGCCCTGCCCGACTGCTCCGCCTGCTGCTGAACCTTTCTGAGCTGTTCCGCGACAGCGCGGCGAGTTTGCCTGTCGGCGTTCGGCAGATTCATTTTCTGCAATTCGGCTTCTGCCTTCTGCAAATCGCCTTCGGACAACGCCCTCCCTGCTGGCTGCATGTCCTCTGAAAGCTGCATGGCCTCGCCGATGTCGGCCAGTGCTTTGGCAGAAGCGGGATTTCGCAGCTGTTGCTGCATCTGCTGTAAGGAACTCTCCAGTTGAGAGAGTTTTGCAAATGCTTCGCGAGGTGTTCCGGGAGCTTCAGCGAGCTCTGTCAGAGTCTGGTTCATGGCTTCGAGCGCGTCCTGCAGGCTTTTGTCTGCAGGCTGGTCCTGCTGCAGCTGTCGCAGTTCCTGCTGCAGGGCCTGAGCCGTCGCCGCCGTTACTGCTGCGTCGAGCTGTGGGGAGGGATCATCGGGACGCAGCTGCGGCCCGATGATGGCAAGCCACATCGCAGCGGCGGCAGCAATGAGTCCCTGCTTCCAGAGCAGAGGAGTATCGAGTGGAATCAGGCGACGTGAATCAAGTCCCAGCAAGTGATCGCAGGCCAGTTGCATCTGCAACGCCTGTACGGGTGTCCGCTCCTTCAGGCCGCTGAACTGGAGTGCCGTCGATGTCCCGTCGTGCAATCGACAGACCGCGTCAAGCCACACTGCCGTACCGCTCAGCGTCTGACGGCGAAAAAGACTTTTGAGGCTTCCCAGCACAGTTCCGATAAACACGAATAGCGCAGGCCAGTACACTGCCAGCCGAATGCCGCCAGCCCAAAGAACCGCGGCAGACAGCACCCCCGCGACAGCTCCGGCAAACAGTCCTGCCGATGCGTCCGTCCAGACTTGCTGCAGCCGGAGCCGGCGATGAAATGGCTTCAGCAGAACGGGCAGCGAAGGTTGCATTGGTGAAGGACTTGCGAAGTGTGAAAACCTGAAAGGCTGCAGGCCGCTGGTCGTGGTCTACAGCGATGATTTCCAGCGGTTGCCTCGTCGTGGACTGCTGGACTGAGGTTTGGATTCCGGTCCGGCGGGAATTCCCTGGAATACTCGCTGCTCGGCGGCCCTGCGAACGGCCGTTCGTGGCCGGTCAAAGTCGCGAGGGTTGCCTTCGGTTGATGGACCTGTGTCGGGATCGGGAAACGGATAATGCTGCTCAAAGGCCTGAGTTTCTGCGGAGCGGGACCAGACTTGCCAGGTGGGAAGCCGAGTGAACGCGGGGTTGAGACAGCCTGGCAGAGCGCAAAGCAGCAACAGCAGCGGCAATCGAGCATATTTTGCCCGGATTTCCGGCCGTTGAATCGGGTGCCCGTTGAAATAATCTCTCATGCCATCCTCCACGCCGTTGTCAGGCAGTGCTGAGGATATCAGCAAAATCTGCCGGAATGCAACAGACGTTTCGGTGGGTAGTGGTTTTGCCGGGCTTTTGCGTGAGCTGGAAAGCGATCTGCAAAGCGCACCTCCGAATTCCTGCTGGCAGAAGCCGTTATTGTAAATTTCGTTGATGGATGGAAATATGAATTCTCCCTGAAAAATCGACGAATGGTTTTCCTTTTTCCGTTGAGGCAGCTCAAGCTGCATTGCAGGCCACGTTTCAATTGACTGCAACAGCCCGATAAACTGCCGGAACTGGCAGCCATTGCAGGAAGGGTCTTTCCCGCGGCGTTTGCATTTGGGAGTCAAAAATGACGGGGCCAATACTGCTTCTGGGAATCGCTGGCGGGAGTGGTTCCGGGAAATCGACGATCGTGGAGCGACTGTTGCGGGGACCCGCGGGTGCTCATATCACACACGTCTGTCACGACTGGTACTACCATGACCTCAACTGCCTGCCAAAGTTTCCGGACGGCACTGGCAACTGGGATCATCCCGAGTCTCTGGACAATGCTCTGTTTGTTTCACAGGTGGACAGTCTGCGGCGGGGTGAGTCGGTGCAGCGGCCGATCTATGACTTCGCAACGCATCGTCGAAAATCCGCCACCGAACATCTGCAACCGCGACGAATCCTGCTGCTGGAAGGTATCCTGCTGCTGGCAATCGCCGATATTCGAACAAGGCTCGATCTGAAGGTCTTTGTGGACACTCCTGCCGATCTCCGCCTGCTTCGCCGCACACTCCGAGATATCCGGGAACGTGGTCGTTCGCTGGAATCCGTTGCCGAGCAGTATCAGCGGTCGGTGCGACCGATGCACGAAGAGCATGTGCAACCCAGCCGTCGCTATGCGGACATCTGGATTCCATGGAGCGAAGACAATCCAGTCGCGGTGGAATTGCTGACGGCGAAATTGTGTGCATGGCTGCAGGAGCGTCGATGAAGGCGACGGAGGTGACAAGCGTGAACGAAAACGCGGATCCGATTGAGCAGTTCTGCCGAACTCCGCTGCGGATCGGCCCCCGGGAATTTTCCTCGCGGTTCTTCCTCGCGCCGCTCGCTGGCTACACCCATCTGGCCTTTCGAACAGTCCTGCGGCGGCTGGGCGGGCTGGGACTGGCAACCACGGATCTGGTTCAGGCAACCATGCTGTGCTCACAGCGTCCGCGGTCTCTGGAACTGGTGGCGACCTCCGCCGAGGATCGGCCATTGTCAGTGCAGATTTTCAGCGGGAGTACTCCCGAACTGGTGCGTGCCGCCATCTGGCTGCAGGAACACGGCTACGAGGGCATCGATATCAATATGGGATGTCCGATGGCAAAGGTGAACGGTTCGGGTGGTGGCGCGAGGCTGATGTGCAATGTGGACGGGGCGGTGCACATGGTGGAGGCCGTCATCACCGCGGTGAGCTTGCCGGTGACCGTAAAAATGCGACTTGGGTGGGATGCCAACAACCTGACCGCTCCTGTTCTTGCGGCAGCCTTCGAGGCCGCGGGAGTGGCGGCAGTCACCATTCACGGCCGCACGCGTGCTCAGGGGTTCCACGGAAGTGTCAATCGAGACGGTATTCGCGCCGTAGTGGCGGCGGTCAGGTCGATGCCGGTGATCGCAAACGGCGATGTCAGAACACCCGACGATGCGTTCGCAATGATCCGTGAGACCGGCTGCGCCGCAGTGGCGATCGGACGCGGTGCAATGCTCGATCCATGGATCTTCCGGAGACTCAGGCAGAGAGTTTGGGGACAAGAGGAGCTGCAGCCTGCTGCTGACGAGCAGGTGGAATTTCTGCGGCAGCATTTTGAATTGATGCGAGAACAGCACCACGAGCGGGCGTGTGTGTTGTTTCGGAAGTTCGTCGCCTGGTACGGGGCAAGGCTGGGGATTCCCGAAGATCTGGAAGACCGACTGAGAAGGTTTGATTCGGCAGACGAGTTTGCGGAGTTGGTGGGGGCGATTCGGGAGCGACATGGGGAGCGGATCCGCCCGATTCCAACGGCACTGCTCAAAGTGCCAAACGGACCGGTAGAGCACTGGTAGGAATCCTCCAGTCCCGAAATTCCAGGCGTTTCAATCCCGTCTCCCCGAACGCCGTTGAACATCAGCCCTGCCCGCCTATACTCCAGCCTGGCAAGCGAGTCCAGCAGTCGCACTGTTTGCGACGGGTGGCTCGATGTGTTTTTTTTCCTTCAGAAGGCAAAAACGATGGGCATTCGCATCGGTCAACCTGCTCCGGGAGCCGAACTGGCACTGCAGGCGTATGATCGGACAAAGGACAACACGGATGGTCAGTTTCAGAATCTGAAGCTGTCCGATTACCACGGCAAATGGGTTTGCCTGTACTTCTATCCGCTGGACTTCACCTTTGTGTGTCCAACCGAAATCATCGCGTTCGATAAGGCTCTCGGTGAGTTCTCAGATCGCAGCACGGTTGTGCTCACCGCCAGCACCGACAGCGTATTCTCTCACAAAGGCTGGTGCGATTCCCACAAAGAACTGGGTGCTCTCAAACACCTGATGATCGGCGACACCAGCCATCAGCTGTCTGCGGCCTATGATGTCCTCGACTGCAGCAAGGGCATTGCCTACCGCGGTGTCTACCTGATTGATCCTCAGGGTGTCCTGCGATGGCTGGCCGTTCACGATCTGGGAGTGGGCCGCAACGTGGACGAAGTCCTGCGGGTGCTCGATGCCCTCCAGACAGACAAACTCTGCCCCTGCAACTGGAAACCCGGCCAGCAGACGCTGAACTGATCGCTCGCTCAACAAAGAATCTTATGCCAACAGAGGTCCCGGCAGTGCCTGCCAGGACCTCTGTTCGTTTTCAGGGGGTGGCGCAGAAAAAAGTCGCGGTTGCAGGCCGCGACGGTTGAATGCTGTTTCTGCTGAAACGGCGCTGGATTTCAGAATTCACCGACGACTTCGCCGTCGCCCGGATTACAGATGCGACGAATAATCTGCCTGTCCAGATTCTCTGAAAGGAACCGCACGGATCCATCGGCGAGGACTGCCTGACAACCACCGGTGTGCAGACTGAATGGTTCGTCGTTTGGACCGCAGTTATTGACATTCCATGGGCAATCGGCAGGTCCGCCTTTCGGGTTGTTGTTGTTGTTGATGATGTTCTTTGCGTTTGTGGCCGTCATGTTCGGCGGACCAGACACTCCGCTGCTGTTATCCGGGTCAGCCCAGCGATTCGGGGCGCTCAAATTGCCGCCAAAGGTACCTGGAACCTGATTTGTCGCAGAGAACATCTGTGTTGTGTCGAGTCCCGGTGCTCCACCATAGGTGTAGGTAATCACGTTGTAACTGCCGGCAGCACACAGCCCGCAGCAAAACACATCAGGATCACCGTAAACACCTTTCACAAAGCCACTTCCGCTCAAAAGGTGCCATGCACCTTTTGACTCTGATTGTTCAAAAGGTGCCATGCACTTTTTGACTCTGAGGACCCTGTATTTCTGTTGAAAGGCGGCGGTAATTGCCCATTGTTCCTTTCGACGGGAGTCTCTTCTTTTCTGTCGTGATCGGTAAATTCGGAAAATTCGATTCCGTGATGGGCGGGGAATGCTTGCCCAGTGGTCTCCGGCCGCGTATGCTGTGGCCACTTTGTGGGATTTCAGCCCAAAGTGATCTTTGAAATTACAACGAAAGTGGGATTTCAGCCCTTAAGTGCTCGCAATTGCCGCCAAACCGCGGCATGATGAGACAATGGCGGTGAAACGCGATTTCGCACAGCCGTGACCTTGAGGGTGGGCGATGTTTTTGACGGGCGAGTACTGGCGGACGATTGACGATCGGCATCGTCTGATGCTTCCTGCAGAGCTTGCGCAGGAGGTTTCGGACGAGGATGGTGGGGTTGTTGTGGCGAAGGAGCGTGCTGGTTGTTTGAGTTTGTGGCGACCTGAGGAATGGCAGCGGAAGCTGGACAGCGGCGTGAGCCTGCTGCGGCAAAAGCTGGAATCGGGCCGGATGGAGCAGCGGTCGAGCGAGGTGCAGCGGCTGGGGAGGTTGCTGTCTACGCGGCATCAGTCTGTGAAGCTGGCAAATCGTTCGCGGCTGTTGATACCAGAGGGATTTCGGCCATTTCTCGGGGTGGATGCGGGGCGCGAGGTCGTGGTAGTGGGGGCGGTGATTTGTGTGGAAATCTGGCAGCCGGGTGCGTGGAATGACGTGTTGCGAGCCGAGATGCCGGAGTTTGGCGAGCTGTTTCGTCGGCTGACGGAATAAAACGGAGTCAAACGGGATGGGAATTCGGTGCTGAAATCCTGCTTTTGGAATGGATGCAGAACGGATCGAAGCAGAAAAGAGCGCAGTTCAACGACATTCCCTCACGACAGTCACGGCTCACTCAACACGACCGCCGACTGGCCGAAAGCTTCCTCAGGGACGGTATTTTGGCAGGGACGCCGCTCTTTTCTCTTCGATCCGATTTTTTTACCTGTTCGCCCGTGCGAATCCTTCGACCTGTTCTGGTCAGGCAACCCCAAATCCATTATGCTCCTCGGTCCGCCGAACTCTGCGTTCGCCGTCAGGTGGGACAGGATGTCTCTGGTCCGTCGGTGATTTGTGGTGTGCGGGGGGGCAACTTCCAAACAGATTGAGGTGCTCTTTGCACCTCGGGTTTAACTGGACCAGCTGACGCAACCTATGACACTTGCAGAGCTTCTGCAGCAGCGTTTCCGGGCAGACATTCGGCATCGCGGTGCAGCATACGTGGAGGCAGAACGTGTTTCGCTGATTCGCGTGACGCCAGAGAATTTGTACGGACTGGTGCTGGACGGCACCGAGTACCAGACTCATTTGCGGTACCAGCCCGAAGACATCGGGTTGTTCTGTACCTGCGAACAGTTCGTAAAAAGCAAAGTCTGCCGACATCTGTGGGCAACAGTGCTCGCGGCCGACCAGAAGGGCTTCGTCAACCCCGCCCTGCGTCCCGGCAGGCTCACTCCGTTTGTTCCTCCGGCATCCACCCTTCCGGCGCTCCTTGACGACCTGGAAACTGGTACCGACCCCGACGGAGACTCCCGGATCCCTCGTGGCAAGGCCCGCCCCCGTTCGGCCCCCGTACAGCGCGCACAGCGTCCCTGGGAACTCCGCCTCGCTTCACTCTCCGAAGACATGAACGGAGCTCCGGACGGCCGCAGCAAGTCGGATCCTGAAGAGCGTCAGATCTTTTACGAAGTCGATGTTGAAGCCAGCCGCAGCACTGACAGGCTGGTCGTTCAGGCCTCTCAGCGGCAGCGTCGGGCAGGCGGACAATGGGGCAAAATCAAGCCGCTCAAAGTTCGCCCCGGTGAACTCGATCACATCGAGCACGAGGATGATCGCACCTTCCTGTCCTACCTCGCCGGTGCCATCCCCGAACGCGCCAACTGGTCCACCCAACAGGCCGAACTGCGCACCTCCGCCCATCGATTTCAGATCCCTTTCGAACTCGGACAACTCCTGTTGCCGGATATGTGTCGCAGTCGGCGATTACGGATTCTGGGAAGCGACGAGGCCGGCGAACAATTGCTGGAATGGGACGCCGGCGAACCCTGGGAACTCACCATCCGCGTCCGCCGCGACACCGACTCTGAAGGCTGGCGTGTCATAGGTCTGCTCGTTCGCAACGAAGAATCACTCGAACTGGCCGACGTGCCGCTCGTCATTTCCGGTGGCTTCGTGGTCACCAGCGACTCCATCGCCCTGCTTCGCGATTTCGGTGCCCCCGAATGGATGCGAATGCTGGCAACCGGCGGACCACTCATCATCCCCGAAAACGACCAGCACGACTTTGTCGATCGTCTGCTCGACATTCCTTCCCTGCCCCGGCTCGATCTGCCCAAAGAACTGCAGCTCGAAGAAGTCCGCACACAGCCCGCGCCAATGCTCCGCATCTCCGCGCCCCCAATGACTCGCTGGCGCAACGATTCGCTCAATGCCGAAGTCATCTTCGAATATCTCGGTACCCCCGTCTCCGGCAGCAGCGCCCGCTGGGCAGTCGTCCAGCGCGAAAGCAATCGCTGCATCATTCGCGATCGCGCCACAGAATCTGCCTGCTGGGAAAAGCTGCGACAAGTGGGTTTCCGCAGACGTCTCGGAGATCTCAAGCAGACCGTCAATGTTGAAATCGCCCGTCGGGATCTCGGACGCGCCGTCCGGGAACTCGTGGAAACCGGCTGGAACGTCTTCGCAGACGGCAGTCGGGTTCGCCAGGCTGGTGGGCTGCGTTTTCGAGTCAGCACGGACGTGGACTGGTTCGATGTGCACACCGATGTGGACTTCGAAGGTCGCTCCGTGTCCTTCCCGGAACTCCTGCGAGCGCTCGAACGCGGCGATTCCAGCGTACGCCTCGACGACGGCTCGCTGGGCATTCTCCCCGAAGAATGGCTCGAACAGATCGGCATGATTTCAGGGCTCGGCACCAACACCGAAACCGGTATGCGGTTCTCCACCTCCCAGGCCGCACTGCTCGATGCACTCCTCGCCGCCCAGGACAACGTCGATCTCGATCAGGGCTTCGAATCGATGCGCGAACGGTTCCGCAGCTTCACAGGTCTCAGAGAAGTCACCGTTCCCACTTCCTTCATCGGTGAGCTGCGTCCCTACCAGCGAGAAGGACTTTCCTGGATGCAGTTCCTCAGCGACTTCAAATTCGGTGGCTGCCTTGCTGACGACATGGGTCTCGGAAAAACCGTACAGTTCCTCGCGATGCTCCTGCGACGAATCGACGATGTCGGCAACCCGCTACCTTCTCTCGTCGTCGTCCCCCGATCGCTCATGTTCAACTGGTCCAGCGAATGCGGGCGGTTTGCCCCCAGCGTTCGCGTCATGGAATACACAGGACTCGAACGCGCCAACCTTCGCACCGAATTCAGCCGCCATCATCTGATACTCACCACCTACGGAACCATCCGTCGCGACATCGCGGTCCTCAAAGACATCGACTTCGACTACGTTGTGCTCGATGAAGCCCAAACCATCAAAAATCCATCTTCTCAGATCGCCCGCGCCTCCCGATTGCTCCGCTGCAACTTCCGACTTGCACTCAGCGGTACACCCATCGAAAACAACGCCGGCGACCTCTGGTCCATCTTCGAATTCCTCAACCCCGGAATGCTCGGCCGCAGCGCCGCATTCCGCACACACATCGCCGATCCCGACAGCCGCGAATCACGCGAGGTCGTCGCCAAAGGTCTCCGCCCGTTTATTCTCCGCCGCACCAAAAAACAGGTCGCAGCAGAACTCCCCGATCGGCTCGAAGAAACCATCTACTGCGACATGGAATCGGAACAGCGTCGACTCTACGACGAACTGCGACTGCACTACCGCGATTCACTCCTCGGCATGGTGCAGGAACAGGGCATCGCCAGAACGCGAATGCACGTCCTCGAAGCACTCCTCCGCCTGCGCCAGGCCGCCTGCCACCCTGCTCTGCTCAAACGCGGCGACAGCAGCGAACCCTACGCAAAACTCGATGTGCTCGTCCCCCACCTGCAGGAACTCATCTCTGAAGGTCACAAAGCCCTCGTCTTCTCACAGTTCACCAGCATGCTCAGCATCGTTCGTGAACACCTCGATCGCGAAAATGTCACCTACGAATACCTCGATGGCAAAACCCGCGACCGCAAAGCCCGCGTTAATCGCTTCCAGGATGATGCCGATTGCCCTGTGTTCCTCATCAGTCTCAAAGCCGGCGGCCTCGGTCTTAACCTCACCGCCGCTGACTACGTCTTTCTGCTCGACCCATGGTGGAACCCCGCCGTGGAAGCTCAGGCCATCGACCGTGCTCACCGCGTCGGCCAAACCAAAACCGTCTTCGCCTATCGACTCATCTGCCGCGACACAGTGGAAGAAAAAATCGCCGAACTGCAGAAACAGAAACGAGAATTGGCGGATGCCATTCTTGCAGGGGACGAGAGCAGCAGTCTGCTGTCGGATCTGTCCGTCGAAGACCTGGAACTTTTGTTCTCCTGAAACCGTTTTCAGTCAATCCGTCATCATTTGTCGTCTGTCAGCAGCCTGGAAGGATCCGCGGCTGCGACGTCGATCACAGTCGTTGGTGCCGTTGTGGACGCGGATTTTCGGATGACGGGACCGGTGGACGTGACAACGATCCGACCGGAAAACTTCACGCCACTCTCAGCCGGATCGCCGGAAGTTTTGCCGGTAAGCGTCAACCAGAGATGCCGCACGGTCGCAACGATGACAATCAACACCAGTGCTGCAGCAAAAATCGCTGCAAAGACCACCGCAAACGACGCAAGCACCCCCACAACCGCGATGGCAGCAACCCCCGCAAGAATCCGGGTGATTAAGCCCGATCGACGTCCCGGCCCCGTCAGGTAAACAACGCGTGTCTGCTGACCGTGACTGTCGGCATGATGAAAATCTGAGCGATCAAATGGGGTATGGCTCACTTGAAGCTTCCTGTGGGCAGGCTCCGCGAACGGATGCAACGGGCGACGGGTGCGACGAAAATTCTACCCGGAATTGACGTCCGGTCAGCCCGAAATACCCAAAATCCATTATGGAAATTCCGGATCTCTGCTGTCAGTCAATCATCAGGACAATTTTGCCACTGAGCGTCCCGGCTCCGTGCAGAGTGTTGGCCTCCTGCAGTGAATGTGCTTCGGAAGTTTCCCGGAGTTTCATACGCACGCCAATTGGAGGTTTCCAGGTGCCGGCCGTCATGCGTGAATTGAGGTCCATCGCCGCTGTATGCTGTTCTTCCGGCGACGCATTGAACATTGCAAAACCGATTGCCCGCAGATCCTTCACGTAGAACGGGCCGACGGGAAAGATGGGGCGGGCGTCGCGCCCAGCCATCAGGATGATGCGGCCGCGCATCGCCATGAGCGGAATACAGCGTTCAAGTGATGGGGTGCGGAGCGTTTCGAACCAAAGCTGAACAGGGCCGGTGACGGCAGTGATTTCAGCAAGTCGGCGATCGAGATCTTCAGATCGATGCAGAATCACGTGCGCCGCACCAAACCTGCGGCACTGGTCTGCCTTATTTTCTGAGCCCGCAGTTGTGATGACTGTCGCTCCAGCCGCGTTCGCCAGCTGGACAACCGCTGAACCAACGCCGCCTGTACCTCCCGGAACAAACACAACTTCACCCGCCCGGAGTGCGCCATGGAGAAAGAGACCAAGATGAGCAGTGATGCCAACAAGAGCACCTGCGGCGGCAGTTTCGAAGGAAACGGACTCCGGAAGTTCGTAAAGCCAGTGCTCGTCAGCCGCACAGTACTCCGCGAATGATCCCTGCCGACCAAACAAACCCTGGTTACTGCCCCAGACTCGATCCCCCGGCCTGAAACGCTGACAGCCGTCACCAACAGCCTCCACGGTCCCTGCCAGATCGCAACCAACAATCCATGGTGAAGGCAGAGCAAACCGGACATTGCCAGCACGAATATAGGTATCGATCGGATTGACGGACACAGCGGCCGTGCGGACGAGCACCTGTCCGGGGCCGGGGACCGGACGGGGCACGTCGATGTACTGCAGAACCTCCGGACCACCCGTAGCAGTCAGGCAGGCAGCTTTCATGAGCATGATGGGCTCCGGGAAGGCAGATGTGGAAGGGCTCTGGGCCTCGCTGCGATTTCTGATCGAATCGCCAATTGTAGCAATCCCATGATTCGGTGACAGGTCCGAAAGACTGCGTTTTCAGCTGAAAAATGCAGCGATCTGCACATGACTGCCGATTGACAATTCCCCTTCAGGGAGGCCAGAGTGATGAGATCTGTACTGCGCTGGCTGGGCTCGATGACTGGCGGATGCCAGCAATCCGTGAGTTGCGTTCGCTGAGTGACGATCTGGCTGGTGGACCGGAAAGCAAAAGAACCGAGAAAAAACGCGTCCGAATTCATCGCAAAAGCCCTGAAATCGAACCGAATTCACCAGAAAAAAGGGTTTCAGCCACTAAGCTTCATGGTACATTGAGGCGCCCGCGAACGAAAACATATCACCCCCCACCTTCACCAGCCCACCACTCCAGGCTTACCCGATGGACAGTGTGTGTCATCACCTTTCTCGTCGCAGATTGCTGCAAAGCGGTGGCAATACCTGGTTATCCGGCAGTATTTCACAACTGATCTGCGGTTCCGTCATCGCCGCTTCACCGCAAGCCTGGCCTTCCCCTGCGCGCGGTGTCGTCCCGGATCCCATGCCCGTCTCGTTCGGCCGTGCGAAAAGTATCATCTGGCTGTATCTCAGTGGCGGCCCTTCTCAGTACGAAACCTTCGACCCCAAACCTCAGGCACCTGCCGAAATCCGCGGCAGCTTCAGTCCCATCGCCACCTCCGTCCCGGGTTTACACCTCTGCGAACTGCTCCCAAGGACCGCCACAATCGCGGATCGGCTCGCAGTCGTTCGCGCGTTCGCCACTGATGATCCCAACCACGAATCCGGCGGATACTGGGTGAATACCGGCCGCAGGTATGCCGGCCCCGACATGCGGGCACTGGCCCCGACCGACTGGCCGACCCTCGGCGCCATCCTGCGAATACTCAAACCCGCCGACCGCGGCCCTTTCACATCCGTGATGCTCCCGGAACCCATCATCGCCAACCCAAACGTATTCCTTCCTGGTCAGAATGCCGGCTTTCTCGGTCGTCGCTGGGACCCGGAGATTCTCCGCTGTGATCCCTCCTCGCCGGATTTTCGCATCGACAGCCTGTCTCTGCCTGACGACGTCGCTCCGCCGCGTATCCAGCGACGCCACCAACTCCTTGGCGGCATCAGCCGCGGTCAATCGCTCGCCTCCCAGCCAATCCGCGACTACGAACAACTTCAGCAGGACGCCATGGCGATGCTGCAGTCCGGCACCGGCAGTGGTGCGTTTGCCCTCGAAAGTGAATCCGCATCGCTGCGGGATCGCTACGGCCGCGGCAAATGGGCTCAGTCAGTACTCCTCGCCCGCAGACTCGTGGAAGCCGGTGTACGAATGGTATTTGTCAACTGGCCGCGAGAACCCGGAGATCTCAGCGCACCCAATCCGCTCTGGGACACGCACGCTCATAATGACCGCCGCATGAAAGATGTGCTCTGCCCACAGTTCGATCAGGGTTTCACCGCACTGATTGAAGACCTTGAGACCCGTGGACTGCTCGATGAGACGCTCGTCGTGGCCATTGGCGAAATGGGCCGAACGGCCAAATTCAACGGCAGTGGCGGCCGCGATCACTGGGGCAACGTCTTCAGCTTCGTGCTCGCTGGAGCCGGTATTCAGACTGGCCTCGCATACGGAAGCAGTGACCGTACAGGTGCCTGGCCCGACACGGACCGCACCACCCCGCCGCAGCTCACCGCCACCATTCTGCATTTGCTGGGAGTCGGTCATGAGGCGATGTTTCCCGATCCTGCCGGCAGGCCGCTCAGGGCTGTCGAAGCAGAACCCATCTCTGCATTGTTGTAGTGGCCGAAAAGCCCAGGCTTCAGATCCAAGGTTGTGGTTTATATGAGTCCATTTCAGACAAGTCTTCCCGAAACTGACCGGCTGTCACGCCGAAGAACTCTGCAACTGGCCGCAGGCGCCGGACTGCTGCCCCTTGCAGCCATAACCTCTTCACCCGCATCCGCTCAGATCCCGGTAAAGCCCAGATCTGTCGCTGCCGTGATCACTGTCTACTTCCGCGGTTCCCACGCCGATGTGCTCCTCACCAAGATCCTTGAAGGCTGGAAACATGATGGTGGTCCCGGCCCGGCCCTGAAGCTCGAATCCATCTGCATCGATCAGCCACAGGGCAGCGAATTCGGCCTTGAGCTGCTCAGGAAACACAACATTCCCCAGTTCCGCACCATCGAACAGGCACTGACAGTTGGCGGCAACAGCATTCCCGTTGACGGTGTACTCAGCATCGGCGAACACGGCAGTTATCCGATCAATGAGTTCGAACAGCAGCTGTATCCCCGGAAACGCTTTTTCGAGGAGATCACGGATACGTTTCGCAAATACGACAAGGTGGTTCCGGTCTTCAACGATAAGCACATCAGCACAGTCTGGGACGACGCGAAATGGATGTATGACAGAGCTCTGCAGCTGCGGGTGCCGTTCATGGCTGGTTCTTCCCTGCCCGTATCATATCGCACCAAACCACTTGAACTCCCGCTCGACAGCGACATAGAGGCTGCCGTAGGCATTGGCTACAGTGGGCTCGACGTTTATGGGTTTCATGCGCTGGAGTGCTTCCAGACGATTGTTGAGCGAAGGCGCGGTGCTGAGCAGGGTGTTCGCCGTGTTCGCTGCATCGAAGGCCCTGCAGTCTGGAAAACGGTTGAGGATGGCTGGGTGGACGCTGAGGTAATGGACGCTGTCTACGCTGCCGTGCCCCATTCGAAGAGCAATATTCGCGAGGATCAGGGCGCGAAATTGTTTCAGTTTGAGTATGTCGATGGCTTCCGAGGCTCACTGTTCATGCTGCCCACCGCAGGGCTCAGCGGAGTCGCCGTGCGTCTTAAGGGACAACCAACTCTGGCAACCGCGTTTGAAGAGCGCGCGGACCCGAGTTACCCGCATTTCGCCTGGCTGCTCAAGGCCATCGAAACTATGGTGCACCGCGGCCGCCCGCAGTGGCCGGTGGAGCGGACTCTGCTCACTGGAGGGATCCTTGATCGAGCTCTGCGCTCCCGACACGCTGGCGGAAGAATGCTCGAAACCCCGGAACTGCAGATCGCCTATAAGCCAGTCGCCTACCCCTGCGCACCTCTCCCCGATCTGCTCACGCCACCATGACTCCAGGTGCCCTATGCCGCTGAACCTGTTTACACAACTCCTGTCTTGTGGATCACTGCCGCGCCGTGCGCTGCTGCACGCCGGCGGACTCTCCCTGTTCAGTGGGCTGACGCTGCCACGACTGCTGCAGGCGAGGGCTGTGAATCCCGACAAGCCGGCTGGCCCAGCAAAGTCAGTGATCCTTTTCAATCTGCTGGGGGGCCCCAGTCAGCTGGACATGTTTGACATGAAGCCCCACGCACCGCTCGAAATTCGCGGTGAATTTCACCCTGTCCAGACTTCACTGCCAGGACTGCAAATCTGCGAACACCTCCCAAATCTGGCAAGGCTGATGCATAAAGCAGCCCTGATTCGCACCGTGACCCATGGATACAATTCACATAACCCCCTGAATATCATGACCGGCTGGAGTCTCGGCAACGCGTCAGCCTTAAACCCCGATCCGAATGATCCGCCGGATATCGGGGCTGTCTGCCAGTACCTTGGAATGGGCCCACACGACCTGCCAGGGGCTGTCTGTCTGCCATGCTATCCCGGATGGGGTGAGAGCAGCATGTACCCGGGAATTCGTCGCCCCGGACCCTACGGAGGAATGCTCGGAAGTCAGTTTGACCCTATGTTCAGTCTCTGCGCTCCCACCTTCGATCGAAAACCTGATCGGCCGTTCTACGGAACCGCGGTTGCTTTGGGAGAGCCACGATTGCCTGGTGCCGACGGACTTCCAGACATGACTCCGGATCGACTCGATCGCCGTCGGGTTGTCCTGCGGCAGTTCGATTCAAAGTTTTCCCGACTCGCGGAAACAGCCGCGATTGAACGCTTTGATCATTTTCAGGATCAGGCCTTTCGAATTCTCACCTCAGGCCGCGTTCGTGATGCCTTTGATCTGTCACAGGAGCCGGAAGCACTGCGACAGCGCTACGGCCCGTCGCTCTTTGCAAATTGCATGCTGGTCGCTCGCAGACTTGTGGAATCCGGAGTACCCTTCATCAGTGTACACGCCGAGAATTTTCTGCCACACGGTTCCTTCACCTACGACATGCACGAAAACAACTTCGCGATGCTGCGCGAACACAATCTCCCAGTCCTCGATCGAATTCTCCCTGCACTTGTGGAAGACCTGGACGAACGCGGGTTGCTCGATTCCACCTTGATTTATGTGATGGGCGAGATGGGACGATCACCAAAGATCAATGCGAAGGCCGGTCGAGACCACTGGCCACAGTGCGGCTTCTGTCTGCTGTTTGGTGGTGGCGTCAGGCCCGGAGTCGTCTACGGTTCCACTGATTCCACAGCCGCATACCCCGCATCAAACCCTGTGTCTCCGGCCGATATCGTTGCCACGATTTACCACCAGCTTGGAATCGATGCTCATACCATGCTGCCCGACCGCGCCGGACGCCCATTTTCAATCACCCACGGTGGCCAGCCACTGACGGGTATCATTGGCTGATTGAGAAGGATTGGCACAGATGAGCAAGGCTTCGGCTGGATATCGAAATTCGGGTAGCCTGTTACCAGTCAACCTCGAAGACCTGCTTCATCATCGCAGGGTCGAGGGAGAAAGAATCGAGTATAAGAAAGGCTGGAACCCGGATGCCATCATCCGCACGATTTGCGCGTTTGCAAACGACTTCGGGAACCTCGGAGGCGGATACATTATCATTGGGCAGGAGTGCGATGCAGATGGGCAGCCCGCTTTTCCGCCAGTTGGTATCCCCAACAACCAGATTGATCGAATCCAGCGCGAACTCCTGCAGTCCTGTAATCTGATTCAGCCGACCTATCACCCTTTGCTCAGCGTGGAATCCATTGCCGACAGAAATCTGATCGTTATCTGGGCTCCAGGCGGGCAGAATCGCCCCTACACCGCACCTCGCGAAGTGACCAGCCGAATACGCTCGCAACATTATTTCATCCGGCGATACTCAAACACAATTGAAGCAAAGGGAGAAGTTCTTCGTGAACTGTTAAGCCTCACCGCGACAGTCCCGTTCGATGATCGCATGAACCAAAATGCGACACTTGATGATCTGCAGCTTTCCTTGATCAATGCCTATCTCAGGGAGGTTGGCAGTGGGCTGCATAGTGAACGAAAGGGTATTCAACTGCTGGATCTCGCAAGAAGGATGAATATTGTTGATGGTTCCGATGAAAACGTAAGACCGAGAAATGTTGGGTTGCTCTTTTTCAGCGATGCACCCGAAAAGTTTCTTCGAGGAGCACAGTTGGAAATTGTGATTTTTCCAGATGGGCCAGGTGGTGATCAGATCATCGAAAAGATTCTGAAGGGACCCATGCATCTGCAAATTCGTACGGCTCTTCAGTACATTCAGAATAATGTGATTGTAGAGAAAATCGTCAAGTCCCCTTCCAGTGCAAAAGCAAACCGGTTTTACAACTACCCCCTCGCTGCCATCGAAGAAGCTGTGGTCAATGCCGTTTATCATCGTGGCTATGACCAACGCGAGCCCGTGGAAATACGAGTCAATCCAGACTCCATCGAAATTTTGTCTTATCCAGGTCCTGATTCTTCAATCCGCACGGCCGATTTGAAGTCAGGTTCGATCACTGCTCGTCGATATCGAAACAGACGGATCGGAGAGTTCCTTAAGGAACTTAAGATGACGGAAGGACGGTGTACGGGAATTCCCAAGATCTATCGAGCAATGAAAACCAACGGGTCTCCCGCCCCTGTGTTTGACACGGATGAAGCTCGGCTCTGGTTTCTCACCATATTACCTATCCACAAGGGCTTCACAACTCCTGAAGTCCCCCCCGTAACCGACCAGGAAACCGACCAGGTAACCGACCAAGTAACCGACCAAGTAACCGACCAAGTAACCGACCAAGTAACCGACCAAGAAACCGACCAAGTAACCGACCAAGAAACCGACCAAGAAACCGACCAAGAAACCGACCAAGTAACCGACCAGGAAACCGACCAGGTAACCGACCAGGAAATCTTCGAGAAAAAGAAACAGAAAACCGTCGGTGTAAGCCATCAGGTCCTGCGCCTGCTGTTTGTCCTTTCCGCAAGAACACTCAGTGCATCAACGATCATGCGAAAGCTGAAACTGACACATCGGCCGACTCTGCGAGCAAATTATCTCAGACCGGCGTTGGCAATCGGCCTTGTGGAAATGACAATGCCGGAATTGCCTCGGCATCGTCGTCAAAAGTACCGCATCACAAAGCTCGGAAGATCGGTGCTCAGATCACATCCACAGAAATAGCCTCATTCATCACCCATGCTGGAACCAACCCATGTTGCAATTACTTGGAACTTCAAGGCGTTGTTGTGATGGTTTGACGCGCCGAGAGACTTTGCGAGCAGGTTCGCTGGCGGCACTGGGTGGTTTCGGCCTGCCCCAGTATCTGCAGGCGGAAGAGACTGGACTGCTCCGGGATGGTCCGGCGAAAAACGTGATTGTTCTGTACCTGCTCGGCGGTGCAGCAACTCAGGATATGGTGGATCTCAAACCAGACGCGCCATCGGAGGTCCGCGGGGAGTTCAGGCCGATCTCAACGAATGTCCCTGGAATACAAATTTGCGAACATTTGCCATGTATGGCAGAGTGGGCTCACAGGCTGGCAATTGTGCGATCCGTAAATCACAAGGCTGGCTGTCACAATTGCCTTCCGGGGTTTTCGGGATTTGACGTGCAGATGCCTGATCAGCATCCGCGGGACAGTGATCCACCAAGCATGGGTTCGATCTGTGAATGGCTGCGACAGGGGCGTGGAGACGTTCCGGGATACGTGTTCATGCCCTGCTGGCTGGGCTGGGGCCAGTCATTCCGACGAGCAGGGCCTTACGGTGGATATCTTGGCAGAAACTACGATGGGCTGACCACGGAAGTCATGCCGTACGCTCCGGAAGGAGCAAAGCCGCTCCCTGGTACACCTTCCGCGGTGCTCGGAGCTCCGCAGCTGCCCCATACAGAATTCAGTGAAGGTATGACGCTCGACAGGCTGAGTCGTCGCCGATCGCTGCTGACTCAATTCGACGATCAGCGCCGGCTGTACGATCAGGTTCGATCTCCGGATTCCTATAACCGCTATCAGTCGCAGGCATTTGATATCCTGACATCTTCGCCAGTGCGAACTGCGTTTGATTTGAGCGGTGAAGATCCGCGGACGGTGGAGCGATATGGCAATACCCTGTTCGGCAACAGCACGCTGATCGCGCGTCGACTTGTGGAACGCGGCGTGCGATTCGTGCATGTGACCTGGGACCTCTTCTGGGGGCCGGTGAATATCGACTACGACGCATGGGACACCCACAACAACAATTTTTCGATTCTGAAGAGCAATAAGCTGCCGGGTTTTGACCAGACATTTTCGGCACTGCTGGGTGACCTTGAGGAACGGGGACTCCTTGATGAAACGCTGATCTTCGTAACCAGCGAAATGGGCCGGACTCCGAAGATCAACGCCAATGCCGGCCGTGATCACTGGACGTTCTGCTATTCCTCCATGCTGGCAGGAGCGGGAATTCGTGGTGGCACCGTCTATGGCCGCTCAGATTCCCAGGCTGCTTACCCGGCCGAGAATCCGGTCCGGCCAGCCGATCTTTGCATGACGGTTCTTGATCGGCTGGGGATCAGCCCCGAACTGCGACTTCCGGATCGCAGCGGACGGCCGATGGATATTTCCTTCGGCGGTCGTCCAATTACCGAAATTCTGACAGGCTGAAGCAGGGAGCGACGGAAATGACGACACTGGACCTTACGGGCAGGACGGCGCTGGTGACGGGCGGTGGTCAGGGTCTGGGACAGGCGACAGCATGTCTGCTTCATGCCAGTGGTGCAGCCGTGGTGGTCAACTATCTGCAGGACGAATCGGGGCAGAACAGGCTTCGTGCAGAGGAAACAGCGGCGGAATTTGGTCCGCGCGGATTGGTTGTCGAAGCGGACGTGCGTGATCCTGTCGCAATTCAACGCGTGCTCGAACAAACCCGCCAACAGTTTGGTGGACTCGACATCCTTGTGAACAACGCCGCGGTGCTTCGGGATCGCACGGCCAAAAATATGACGGATGCCGACTGGGATGTCGTCCTCGAAACAAACCTGTCTGCCGTGTTTCGTGTCTGCCGAACTGCAATGCCATATCTTCGTGATGGTGGCCGGATTGTGAATCTGGCCTCGATCTCCGGCGTTGTTGGCTTCTTTGGCCAGGCAAACTACGCATCCGCCAAGGCTGGCGTGATTGGTCTGACTAAAGTGCTCAGCCGCGAACTGGCCGGGCGGCGGATCACGGTCAACGCGGTTGCTCCAGGAGTTGTACTCACGGAAATGGGACAGTCCATCCCAGCGACCGCACGCGAACAGATGCTGAATCAGATTCCTCTCCGGCGATTTGGGGAACCAAAAGAGATTGCGGGGGCAATTCTGTTTTTGTGCAGCGACCTCGCATCGTACATCACAGGACAAACGCTGCATGTCAACGGTGGCTGGTGGGGCTGATTTCGGAGCAGCGAGTGTTGTCTGAAAAAAAAATCTGCACGGCCGATGAAGCGATCGCATTGATTGACGATGGCTGCACTGTAGCCAGTAGTGGTTTCGTTGGCGCTGGACATCCTGAAGCACTCACCGCTGCACTCGAACGCCGCTTCATCAGCACCGGCCATCCTCGAGATCTCACGCTGGTTTATGCTGCGGGCCAGGGTGATGGCCGTTCACGCGGACTGAATCATCTCGCACATGACGGGCTCCTGAAACGCGTCATTGGTGGCCACTGGGGACTCGCGCCGACTCTTGGGCGGATGGCACTTGAAGGCCGCATTGAAGCATGGAATTTGCCGCAGGGCGTGATCTGTCAACTGTTTCGCGACATCGCCTCTGGAAGGCCCGGTTGCATCACACGAATCGGGTTGGGCACGTTCATAGACCCAATCCATGGGGGTGGTCGGCTGAACGAACGTTCGCTGGAGGACCTCGTTGAGCGAATTGAAATTCGCGGTCGCACATGGCTGCTGTATCACGCATTCCCGATTCATGTTGCGCTTATTCGAGCCACGGCGGCTGACCCGCATGGAAACCTCATACTTGATGAGGAGGCCGTGATCGGTGACGTTCTGCCGATTGCGCAGGCGGCCCATAACCACAGTGGCCTCGTGATTGCTCAGGTTCGCAGACTCCTGCCCAAACCACTGCCGCCGCAGCAGGTCCGGGTTCCCGGAAGACTGATCTCGCAGATTGTGATCGCTGATTCTGCTCAACACTGGCAGACGTTCGCGGAACCGTTCAATACCACCTATTGCACCGCTTCACCAGGAAGTGATGCTCAGGGACTTCCTGGGGACGCTGAGATCCCGGAAGTCGTGCGGAAGGTGATTGCGGAGCGAGCCTGTGACGAACTGGCGGCCGGAAATCTGGTCAATCTCGGAATCGGCCTGCCGGAAGGTATTGCTGTGGTCGCGGCTTCCCGCGGATTACTGCAGAAGGTGACGCTGACAGTTGAAAGTGGTCCGATCGGTGGAATGCCCGCAGGTGGATTGAGTTTCGGGGCAGCTCGCTATCCGGAGGCAATCATCGATCAGCCATCTCAGTTTGATTTCTACGACGGCGGAGGGCTCGATTTTGCAGCGCTGGGGGCTGCAGAAGTCGATAGTTGTGGAAACGTTAACGTGTCAAGATTTGGCAGTCGCTTTGCCGGTGTGGGCGGCTTCGTGAATATTTCGCAAAGTGCGCGAAGTCTGGTCTTTTGCGGAACGCTGACAGCGGACGGTATGGAAGCGCGGCTGGAGTCGGGGAGACTGACAATTCATCGGGAAGGGCGCATTCGCAAGTTTGTGCGGCAGGTGCAACAGATTTCGTTTGCGGGACGAGACGCCGCAGCGACCGGCCAAAAAGTGCTTTTCATCACGGAACGAGCTGTGTTCAGGCTCACGTCGGAGGGGCTCGAACTGATCGAGGTGGCTCCCGGGGTTGATATTGATGTTGATATCCTGCAGCAGATGGAGTTCCGTCCGCTGATCCGAACCGTAGCCTCCATGCGGTTACCGCAGGAGAGTCGCTGAATTCCCGTTAACGGCAGACTGTTCCGAAGCGTTTGCAACGGTGCCTTTGCCGGAACTACGGCGATGGAGTAGACTCCAGGGTCAGGTACCGGCTGTCGGCAATGTTTTTCAAGGCCTGCCGCCACCGAAAGTTCCTTTTGGAGTCCACGAATGCCCCATAGCGCCGAATCGCGAAATACCATTCTTGCCAAAGTGCGTTCTGCACTTCCCCAGTCCGCACCGCTCCCGGATGTGCTCACCCCCGGACGCTGGCAAACCTTCGAAAATCCAACTCAGCGTTTTCAGGAAGTTGTCGCTTCTGTAGGCGGTCAGGTAGTCTGTGTTCCAACCCTTGCCGATGCCGCTCGCCACCTCGAATCATTGGCCGTCTGGAACACAGCCACAGTGCGATGCAGTGTCATTCCGGGTCTGGGCGACAGCAGTTTTGATCTGAGTACCATCACAGATCCGCACGCGCTCGAGAATGTTGACTTCGCCGTTCTGAGGGGGCACCTCGCCGTTGCGGAAAACGGTGCCGTCTGGGTTCAGGACGACACACTAAAGCACCGAGTGCTGTATTTTATTCCACAGCACATGGCGCTCGCAGTACCCGCATCTGCAGTCGTTCATAACCTGCACGAAGCCTACGGTCGGATCGCAATCGGCCGACACCGGTTCGCAGGCTTTATCTCCGGACCTTCCAAGACAGCCGATATCGAACAGTCCCTCGTGATTGGAGCTCATGGAGCGCGGTCACTGACGGTTTACCTGATTGAGGAGTTGACAGCGTAGTGACGCACCTCATTTTGAATTCTCGTACCCGTCGTCGACAACTTCTGCACCTGGCTACTGCTGTTGCAGCCCTCGAATTCGGCCTCCTCGCTGCAGACGAAGCCAGCCAGCCTCAGGAACCTGACATGAACAATTCCCGAATGCCGACTCTGGGAGGGCGTTTGTTCTGGGGAGACGTCCACTTTCGCCGCGGCTATCGAATTCAGCAAAACGTCTTTACCGGACACTTTCGACTTCTGGATCCCGGTGATCATCGCTGTGCCTCCGGAACACTCGCGGAATGCCTCGCTGCCCTCGATCAGATCATCCGCGAAAAGCAACTGACTCCGGAAACCGGCCACGTGGTGATCTGCCTCCACGGTATCGGACGCTCCTCCAAATCCATGCACCCTATTATCCAATCACTCGCATCCGAACCCGTTACGGCTGTGCCGTTCGACTACCCCGGCAACCGCAGCTCGCTGGCGGAATGTGCAGATTTTCTGCGACAGATGGTGAACTCGTTATCGGCAGCAGAGCAAATCAGTTTTGTGGTCCACAGTATGGGAGGACTGGTCGTCCGAAGATATCTCCAGGATCACTCAGATTCTCGACACTCACTCATGGTAATGCTGGGAACTCCAAACCTCGGTGCTGATCTGGCCGAGATGCTGAAAAACTTCGCACTGTTCAAGGCTTTGTACGGCCCGGCAGGTCAGGAGCTGGCGGCAGGCGCAGACAACGTTGCGAGCTCCTTGCCCGTACCCAGCTTTCCGTTTGGTGTTATTGCCGGAGGACGGGGCGACGAACGTGGCTTCAATCCACTTTTGAAAGGAGACGATGACGGCACTGTCACTGTATCCTGCACACGGCTTCCCGGAGCTGCGGATTTTCTAAGAGTGAACCGGCTTCACAGCCTGCTGATGTCAGATCCGCAGGTTCACGCGGCAATCCGCTGCTTCCTGAAGAATCAGAGGTTTTCGCTGGAACGGCCTCCGGAGCCAATTTCGTCGAGCAAGTGACCCCGAAATCAGGAGTGCTGTTTTGAACTTCGGCAGCTGCGCCGAAGTCTTTGGACGGTCGCAAGTGTATCCGGACGACCGACTTCCGTGACGAAACGGCGACTGAAGTGCCTCATCAGGTCCAGCCACGATTCCGCGGTGCATTCAAGCCTGATAAGGATTGGATCGAGATGCGACGGAATCCGACCTGGCTTGTCGAGTCGAAACTGACGACCAGTCCAGTCGATCAGTTGCAGGTACTTATCAAGCGACATACTCAGACAGCCCCGGTCTGTCAGTCGTCGATTGCCTGCTGAAAACCGAGATTGCCCGCAATGGGGTTCGATCGCTATCGGCGCCAGCCAGCCAGCTCTGTGCCCCCCTTCGGCCTCGATATCCGGAGCCGTTGATGAAGAGGCTGAAGCAGCAGCCTGACGGTCTGCGATGCGGTCCTGAAGACTGGTAAATTCGCTGGTCTCCGGAGTTTGAGCAACTGCGGCACGGATCGGGTTGAGATCGACATAAGCCATACACGTCGCGAGCGCGGTTTCGTCGAGCAGTGGTTGAGCCTTGAAGCGGGCTTCCCAGAAGTGACCAGTCACGTTGTCTTCACGATTTGCACGCTTCGCGATGGGTTCCGATATGCATTTCATAAACCAGGAAACACCACCCAGCCGTCGCCGTTTTTCTGCCAAACCAGCCGCGCTGTCACGGAGCTGACTCAATTCCTCAGCGGTTGGTTCTTCCGGGTAACCCTGAGGAGTACGACGCTGCGGAAAAAGCAGCCACCAGCGAAGTGCAACTTCGTCGTCCGACCAGTCCCGAGCAACGTCAGGCCGAGTACGGATCACAAGATGCATGTGGTTTTCCATGAGCGCATAAGCCAGCACCTCAACAGCAAAAATGCCAGCCAACTCCTCAAGCCGACTGCGGATCCATTCGCGGCGATGGGAATAATCACGCCCGGACCTGCGATCGTGCCCGCAAAGATGATTGCGACGCACGCAGCGACTGATCACATGAAACGCCTGAATGTCAGTTTCGGAAAAGATTTCACGCCTGTTCACACGCGGCATCGGAGTCTCTCAATACATCCACGTCAGCAATAAAAAACAAAACAACTCACATTAAGGTACATGGCACCTTTGGGGATTTCAAGTTCGAATTGCTGCCGTTCGGGACGATTTCACGCATCTCGTTTGGCGCACTCCGCTGACCCGCTTAAAATAAGCCAGTCCCGTTCCGGGTTTTAGGGTTTGGCAATTTGTGTGAGTCATCAGTCCATGATCAAAATTGGCATTAATGGTTTCGGCCGTATCGGTCGGATGGTATTTCGTGCCGCCATCCAGAACTTCGCCTCAGATGTCGAAATCGTTGGCATCAACGACCTGCTTGAGCCCGGCTATCTCGCCTACATGCTCAAGTTCGACTCAGTTCACGGTCGTTTTCGCGGTGAAGTCGAAATAGACGGAAATTCGCTTGTCGTGAACGGGAAGCGAATTCGACTGACCGCAATCAAAGATCCAACAACTCTGGCCTGGGATAAAGTCGGTGCAGACATCGTCGTGGAGTCCACCGGTCTGTTCCTCGATCACGACTCCGCCCACGCCCATATCAAGGCGGGGGCGAAAAAGGTGATCATGAGCGCTCCCTCCAAAGACAAGACGCCCATGTTCGTCTACGGAGTGAATCATGCATCCTACGCCGGCGAAGAGATTATCTCCAACGCGTCCTGCACCACGAACTGCCTCGCACCTCTGGCGTCGGTGCTGGACACTGCTTTCACCATTCGTCGCGGCCTGATGACTACCGTCCACGCCGCCACTGCAACGCAGAAAACCGTCGATGGTCCAAGCGCAAAGGACTGGCGCGGTGGTCGCGGCATTCTCGAAAATATCATCCCGTCATCAACCGGCGCGGCCAAGGCTGTCGGAGTCGTGATTCCCCACCTTGCCGGGAAACTCACAGGCATGGCTTTCCGAGTGCCCACTTCCGACGTTTCCGTCGTCGATCTCACCTGTGAACTGGAACGACCCGCCACTTACGACGGGATCTGCGACGCAATGAAAGCTGCCTCCGCCGGACCACTGAAGGGAGTGATGGCCTATACCAACGATAAGGTCGTCTCGACCGATTTTGTCGGAGACAGCCACACCTGCATCTTTGACGCCGAAGCTGGAATGTCTCTCGACAGCACCTTCGTCAAACTGGTCGCGTGGTACGACAATGAGTGGGGCTACTCCAACAAGGTCCTCGAAATGGCTCGCGTGATCGGTCGCTGATTCCTTCGACTGACAGTGGGTCGATCAACTGAAATATTCCAGGGCAGCCGAATCAAATTCGGCTTCCTTTTTCTGCTCAGGACTCGTCCTCAGTCTGCGGCAGAAACCGACCTCCGCTCAGGAACATTCCATTGTCACAGGGGCGGCACCACTCGATCCTGACCCTGTATACCAACTCCCGAGTGTCGCTGGTCATCCGCACGGTCACTTCTTCGGGACGGATTTCGCCTCGGTGAAGCAGGCCGATTCCCCCGCGACTGATCTCACGGCTCATCGCCTTGATTACGTTCCCACGGGACGTTCGGATTTCGGCGTGCACCGCCAACTCCAATCGCTCCGACTGTCGAGTTTCGGGCGCAGGCTGCTTCTGAAAGGATTCAAGCACCCTGCGAAGGTCTTCCATTGTCGGAGGCGCCCACGGATCAGTCGACATATTTTGCTCCGTTACTCCTGCAGATCAATGAACTCATCGGCCCGCTGATTATTTTCAGGCGTGCCCGACAACCGTCTGCCGCAACGCCTCCCGACGCTTCGCCGGAAGGAACAGCAGTGCGATCACAACTGTTCCGGCGATCGCAAGGCCCCAACTGCGAGCGGAGAGCCCCAACAGCAGGTCGGTACGTCCCATTCCAGGGGAAGTGCCGCGAGATTCTTCAGAACCTCCTCCGCCGGTCTCGTCAGCGGCGGCACTTGAAACGTCTGGCATTTGCCGGGGGTCAGCCTGAGACGTCTGCAGCGAAGCGGCTGTCCCTTCAAATGGGCCTGCCATAAAGGACTCGGTGTTTCCGACCGTGTCATCCGCTGTCGCAGCGCGCTGATTCACGGCGGACACCGGCTGATCATCAAACTCAGGGCAAACAGTTGGGTTAGCGGTGCTGAGCTCTCGCTCCATGCCAACGAACTTCAGCGGATTAAATGTGGAAGAGCCTGCATCCCGCTGCCCTGGCGCAGCGGACGACTTCCAGCTGAATTCTGCGGACTTCGATGGTCGCTTCTCCTCGCTCTTCACTGAAGCCGGGCGAAGGCTCCCAAAAAGCTCCTCGGCCGCCGCAACGCTGGTGTGTTCAGCAAGGTCATCAGCCTCTGCTTCTTCAGCGGTAGTCAGGGCTGCTGATTGATTTAAACGGTTCCGAATCAGTGGTTCGGCGCGATCTTCGATCTCTTCATCCGGGGAGTCCTGAATAACACGTCCCGCATCAAGAGCAGTCTGTCGAGCAACAGCGACCGTTCGTTCGGCAGAGGCAACTGTATCCCGAGCGCGTGTCTCTGCAGTCTCCCGCGTGCGTCTCACGGACTCGACGACCTGACCAGCCTTGACTGTTGCTTCACTACTCAATCGTCGCGCACCGGCCAGCTCCCGCCCCTCCAGGAGCGCGTCCAGCTCAGCAAGCTCCTTCGCCTCCAGCGAGGATTTGCCAGACCTTTCGGACGGCTTGCCGGTCGCGGCCCTGGCGGCCTGCGCCACAATCAGCGGTTCCGCAGCTTCTGTCGGATCGGCCGAGGAAATTTCGGCAGATGCTCGTCGAATTGTGCTTCGAGTCCTTTCCGGCTGCGAGGCATCATCTATCAGGAACGGATCCCCTGATACTGTCGCAATCGTGTTAGCCGGAACCCGTTTGCCTGACGTCTGATCCGCATCGCCTGACGAATCCGCCAAAGGAGATTCTGCCGACTTCACCGCGGCCTCAGTATTCCTTCCCAGGGGATTCCAGGATGCCGTTTTTGCGGGCTCCTTAGTTTTCTTCCCGGACTGCTTTTCCAGTTCTTCCAGAGTGTGATAGTCACCCCTGCGATTCCACGAGAAGAGGTTTCGCAGCGATGTTGTGGAGCAACCGGCCTGCAAAAGCAGCAGCAGTCCGATAAGCGAAAGCCGGGACATTGAGTGTGAGTCTGGCATCCAACCACCTGAGTCATGCACTGCGAAATGAATGTCGTTGATACGACGGTTTCAACAGACTTAGCGGTTGTATCGGCAGAAAGGCCCCTGCGGCCGGTGGTTTACCGGTGGACAGGTAGGAATTGTACTTGAGATCTGATCTGCGGATACCGGTTTCGTAGAATGGATGAACTGCGTATCCGGCATTGAGCTGGTGTTTTGCACCGGAGTCTGCAGGCCACTGTCAGAGGTCCCTGTCAAACGGGGGAAAATGGGCCTGTCGTACGGATTATGCTCAGGAAATCACCTGTGTCCGGCCGATTCACGAACTGACAGTGCGGGCTTGTTCGGCAGAAACTGCCGGGTGGGCAGCAGACACAGAACGGATGCTGTATGTATCAGTCACATTTTGAGCTGCATCGAACGCTTTTTCACGGGGGCGACCGTTCGCGGCACTTTTTTCTGTCGCAGTCCGTACGTGAGATTCAGCCGCGTCTGTTAAGGATGCTGCGCGGAAGTCTGGGGCCAAGTCTCGTGACAGCGAGGCAGGGGTCCGGCAGAACGGCGCTGCTAAGAAGGCTCCAGGCCGAACTGGAGCACGATGGGCGAACAATCGTGGTTTCCGGCGCCACATTGAATTCCACCGCTTCGCTGCTCCAATTGCTGCTGCATTGCGCACATCGTCGCGCGGTGTCAGCCGCAACAGTCCCTGAAAAAGTGGAGCTCACACACTGGGGTGTCATTCAGTATCTGCAAAAAAGCGCCGATTTCTGGGGACCCGTGTTCCTGCTTCTCGACGACGCACATCTGATGGCTGCCGGCTTACTGAATGAGCTGCGGGCATTGAGCGAGGAGGAATGGCAGGGACGTGCGCTGGTTCGAATTCTGATCTCGGCACCTTTGAGTTTCGAAATGGAGCTTGGTCGCTCAGAGTACGCCAGTTTCGCCCAGGGGATCTGCTGCCATGAAGTGCTCCAGCCCCTGACGATGGTGGAATCGCTGGAACTTCTGCGTCTGGAGATCGAGGCCGCTGGCGGCCGACCGGAACATGTTTTTACAGAATCTGCGGCGGCGATCATCGCTACAACAAGTGAGGGACTGCCGCGGCAGTTGAGTCTGCTGGCCGGCGAATCGCTCGCCGCGGCTGCCGACGAAGGCCTTCGCCCGGCAGACGAACACTGTGTCAGAATTGCTCTGAAGCGACTGCGACACCTCCCACTTTCCTGGAATCTGCCCGCATCTCCGTTTGGTGAGGAGACTCCAGAGCTGTCCATCGCTGCAACTGCGGCATTTGATGAAAGCGATTCCCCCGGCCCGAAAAGTGCCAGCGTCGGGCATGGAGTGCTCGAAATTGGTGGCCCCACAGTCGCCGAAACTGTCCGCATAAATCTGGTCAGCCTGCCCGAATTCTACACAACAGAGCCCATTACTCCTGATCACGATGACAGCACCAGCACTGGCAGAGAAGCCAATTATGAAGCTGGGTGGCCTGGCCCTCTCGCGGAAGTTCAGGAGCGGATCTCTCTGGCCGAAGGTGATGTCGAAGTTCGATCGTTCTGGGATCCGGAGATGGCGGACTTTTCGTCCGTTATCCCGGTGCCTGAACGCTCTGGCGGACCACTGAACTATGGACTGATTTCAGGCGATACAGACTGGTATCTGTCGAAACCATCTGTCAGTTCTGTCTCTGCCTCGAAGAGCTCGGAGATACCCGAGTTTGGAGTGGTGGATGGAGATGTGCTGCTGAAACGCACAGCGCAGGATATTCCCATAGTGCTTGTGAGCAACACCCCTGAACCCGACCTCGCAATCGCTCCTGAACTAACGCAGACAGATCTGAAGGCTGGTCCGCAGGAAATGTCTGAAACGGCCAGCGATCTTTTCCGCGCGTTCAATGGTCGCCGGCTGGCGACCAGTGGCGTCTTTGTCACAGAGCGTCAGATTAAGGCGGTACCAGAGGGACCGATCAGTCTGCCACTGTGGCGCGATGGTCTTTTGTTCAGACAGCCTGGAATTCCTGTCGAACGAGCAGACGATCTGTTTGGGACTCCGGCAGTCAGCGGCAGGGAGCGGCTCGAGCCGACCGCTGGTTCAGCGGAGAAGCAGGAAAGCGGTGGCGCAGAAGACACGGCAGAATCGCGCTTTGCCAATCTGTTCACTCGTCTGCGTCGTCTGCAGGCGGACGCTGATCATCTGAATGCCGAACCGGGATGACAGGAACGCCGCCACGTGGCTGTTCCACCAGATGCTGCAACAGTATTCGACGGATTTCTCGGGCTGTGTCCGGATGGCGAACCACCTGGCTGTGCCCGGCACGAATCAGCGTTTCACTGCTGACATCGCTGCGGTGCGCACTGTTCCATGAGACGACGCCGTCCGTCCATGTCTCCGGATCCCGACCGCGTCTGATTGCAATAATGTTATGGTGACAAACGTCATCAGGCACCGAAGTTTCGCGTACCAGCCTCAGCAGCGGGGATCGGCTGGAAAGCGAGTCGAGGCTGGTGCGGGGAAATGATGACCAATCCGCACTGCGCGGATCGGTTTGATCAAAGGCTATACGGCTCAGTTCCAGTGTCCGATTCGGCAGCCAGATCACCGAACCAAGCAGTTGACGCGTGAACTGGTTTGCAAGCGAACTCCCCTCCCACGGACTGGCAATGGTCACGATCCGACCAACTGCCGGATTACGCTTGAAAAAGAAAACCCGACGGATCTCCACCTGCTTCTCTGATGATGTTCGCAACTGTTCAACCGGTCGACGACTCACGGAATTCCAGAGCACATCGCCGCTGTCGATCGTAAGCATGTGCGAGAGCACGCCTCCCATGCTATGACCAACCACCACCATCTGATCAAACTTCGAATTCGCATGTTCCGAATCACAGACCTGCCGCACTGCCTGCAGCTCGTCCCGCAGGCGGGCTGCCGCAAACGCAACCGATTCCCCCGTTGGATAAAGATAAAACCAGAATTGATATCGCCGACGAATCTCCGGATCCGCCTGCAAATCATTGAACATCTCCATCCATGTCAGCGGACTGGACCAGAATCCATGCACCATAAGCACAGGGATGCGATCGGGGTCATAGGGCTGTACCATGTACAGACCTTCAACGTGTTCCGCCAGATCCGGACGGATCAAGCCCCAGGTGTCAAGCAAACTCAGATCCGGGTTACTCAGGAAACGCGCGAGTGGAGTGCTGGTGTCGGTTTCGAGCGGCAGCAGAGCGTCGTTCACTATCAGCCCGTCAGACTCGCCCGGGTCGTAAAGCTCAATACTGGCCGGTGACTCATCCGCGGAAGTCTCCTCGAACCGCAGCACCGCCGTCGCTGCCAGACTCATCCCCTGCGTGTAATAGGCTGCCGGCGGATCTGCCGCAGGATCACTGCGACGAGCTATGATCAGTGGCACACCCAAACCAGCCCGCGTATGGCGATTCCGCAAATTGCGAACCTCGTAATCAGATACGAAGTCGATGGCCCCGAATTGACTGCCGTCCATGAGTACCGAAGGGAAGGGAATCTTCAGAGGTACGCTGCGACCGGTGATGGACAACTGAATGGTCCGCTCCGCTGACAGACCCTGCTGCTTTTGAGCCAGTCTCAGCAGCAGTTCCACACTGGCATTGTAAAGCTCCGCCGTATCGCGGGTGACCGGATCGGAAGGGTCAGTGTGCATACCCGCAGAGTCAGGCCGAGCAAAGCAACTCCACGCGTCCCCGGCTGCATCAAAAGCAAGTTCCATGGCGAGCGAAGGATCTCGATGCTGAGTCGCCTCTGCCGCGAGGTACTGCAGTTCGGCAAGCGCGTGCCCCCGGGAAAATGCGTCAGAATCACTCGACTGCCGACGGCAGTGCAAAAGCATACCCCTGATGTCTCGCTGGCCACGATAGCCAGTGCTTTCGAGAAACTGCAGGGTGCGATCCGTGGGCTGAAGACCCGAAAACACGGAATAGTTCAGGCGGGCTGTCAGGGGGTTCTGAGGATGCGGCCGCACACGAACGAAATTGGTGGTCGCGCAACCACTTGACACCAGGGCGCAGCCAAGAAGCAGCACCGGCAGCAACCACGCCAGCCGTTTGGGTCCTGTGTGCATACCGAAAACAACCCCCGGGCATCCTCTCCCGGCCAATCCTGAGCCTCCCTGAAAACACTGGCAGAATCTACCGGTTTTCAGGGAAATCGGTCAAGATGAAATCTCGCTGAAACCACGCCGCTCACCGGTCCGGCCACGAACCGATTTCCAGCCCTGAAACTCCGCTTTTCTCCTGAATGGCTTGCTTTTTACCCGCGTGGAGAGGGACAATACAGAAGTGCTGGAGCAAGGTCATGATCTCACAGTCAGAAACGCGGTGGGCTATGGGTGGTGTCAGTCTGCAGATAAAACTGTCCGCTGTCATGCGACGGATCATCCGACTGAGACTGCTCCGCCGGCAGGCTCTCGCCTGGCTCGCACTCCTCGTGCCCTCGATCGCCGGTGTACTCCTGCTCGGACGCAGCGTCGGCGGTTTTTCCAGCGAATTTATCGTGCTCCTGACGGCAACTCTTGCAGGCAGCCTGCTCGCCCGCGCACTCACTCAAACCCCCTCAATTACAGAAACCGCCCGTCTCGTCGAACGACAGGATCCGGGGCTCAATGATGCAGTGCTCACCGCCGTACAGGTTCTCAGTCAGCCTCAACTCCAAACCACTGTGCTCTCACAAATGGCCGTTGAAGATGCCGAATTGCTGGTACGGGGGCGAGACTGGTCGCGAATCGTTCCTCGTCGCCAGGTTTTCCTCTGGACAGTCATCAGCACCTGCTCATTCCTGCTGATGGTTGCCAGCGTGATGGCTGCTGGCCGATACGGAAAATCATGGATTCGCCCCGCTGAGACTTCCCGCGACAACCGCTCCGAAAATCCCGCCGCCCCGGAAATCGCTGATCTCGTCGTCGAGCCCGGTGATACCGAACTGGAACTCGGTACAGCCCTCACTGTCGTCGCGCGGTTCCCCGGCACATCGCCGGACCGCGCAGTGCTGGAGTTCACCGGCGCCGATGGTCAGAACCGCGAACTCGCCATGTCCGAGACCGTCGATGCCGGAGTGTTCGCGGCCCGTATGGAACAGATTGGTCAGCCCGGTGTTTATCGAGTCCGCTATTTGCAGCCAGGTCACTCGGCCGCCGGAACTGCTTCTCGTGATTTTACAATTCGCACCTATGAACGTCCGCGGCTGCTCCAGCTTGACGCCATCGTCACTCCACCAACATGGTCGGGGCGTGAACAGGTGTCGTACGAAGACGTGCTGCGAATGACCGTCGCCGAAGGCTCTCACGTCCTGCTCAGATTCCGACTCAACAAACCCGTACCCGAAGTCCAGCTGCGTTCCGAATCCGGGCCACCTCTCATTCCGATGCCGTCCCCCGCTGATGCTTCCATCGTCGAAACAGCTCTTACTGCCGTCAGCAGCGTCACACTGCAGCTGCATCTGAAAGATGCCGAAGGACGGACACCTGCAGACGAAACGCAGGTGTCGATTCGCGTCACTCAAAACCAGCCAGCGGTCGTCAAAGCTCTGTTCCCCGGTAAAGATACCAGCGTCTCCCCACTGCAGGAATTTCAAGTTCAGGCGCAGGCTTCGGACGACTTTGGACTCCTCGATTACGGCATCGAATACAGCATTTCCGGCGGGCCGTCGCAACAGCTGTCGCTCCGCACAACAGCACCCAACGTCGCCCCCGCCACCACCGCTGCCGAAACTCCAGCTCCGCTTACAGCAGACTTTACTCATCGACTCGATCTCGAAGCCGCCAACGCAGCGCCCGATGACGTCGTTGTGTATTCATTCTGGGCCGACGATCAAGCTGCCGATGGTTCCCAGCGTCGAACCTCCGGAGATCTGCTCTTCGCTGAAGTACGCCGCTTCGAAGAGATCTTTCGTGAAGGTCAACAGCAGGGACAGCAACAACAACAACAGCAACAGCAGCAACAACAGCAGCAACAGGGCAGCGCCGTCGATGGAGTGCTCAACCTGCAGAAAGAAATCATCTCCGCAACATGGAATGTTGCTCGTGATGAATCTGCCCGCCGCGCCTCCGGTACATTACCTGAGGACGCTGCAGCGATCGCCCAGTCTCAGCGACAAGCCATCGAACAACTCCAGCAGGCTCTCGAAGAAGCTCCCCAAACACCGCAAATTGCCGCTCTCGCAGAACGTGCACGCACCGATATGCAGGCCGCCGCTGAAATCCTCGACACAACCGCAAAACAGCCCTCCACAAAGCCCGGATCCGCACTTCCCTCCGAACAAAAAGCACTGCAGGCACTCCTGAAAATGCGCGCAGCCGAGTTTCAGGTACAGCAACAGCAACAACAGCAGGGCGGTGGTGGTGGTGGCGGCGGTAACAGTGCCTCTCAACAGCAACTTCAGCAACTGGAACTTGACAATAATCGCAACCGTTACGAGTCCGAACGACAGGCTCAACAACAGCAGCAAGCAGACGCCAGTCAACGCGAACAACTTCAGGTGCTCAACCGTCTTAAGGAACTCGCCCGACGCCAGCAAACCGTCAATGAAAGACTCAGGCAGCTCGAATCCGAACTTCGAGCCGCTCGCACCGATCAGGAACGTGAAGAACTGGAACGCGAACTCAAACGACTCCGCGACGAACAACGCGAAATGCTCCGTGATGTCGATGAACTCAACGAACGAATGCAGCAATCCAGCTCCCAACAAAGCCAGCAACCACGCAATCGCGAAGATCAGCAACAGCTCCAGCAGCAAATGCAGGAGGCACGCAACAATGTTCAGCAGGCCTCACAAGCAATGGATGAAGGCCGACTCTCTGAAGCCATCGCCGAAGGTACCCGAGCCGAACGCCAGTTCGAAAACCTCCGCGAAGATTTCCGCAACTCCACCTCCTCCCGCTTCGACGAAGCCGTGCGAAACCTCCGACAGCAGGCCCGAGATCTCAACGAAAAACAACAGGAACTCTCTCGACAAATCTCCGGCGAAAAGCCCTCCGAATCACCCGCCACTGCCCCCTCACTACGCTCAGAACGCAATCGCGAAGGCATCTCTCAGGAACTTCAGCAACAACAGGATCGACTCAGCCAGGTTCTTGATCAGTCCAGACAACTCATCGAACAGGCAGAACAAAGTGAGCCACTGCTGTCGGAACGTCTCTACAATACCCTCAGGGAAGTCCGCGAACAAAAACCCCAGGAAGCTCTCGAAGCCGCAGAAATGCTCGCCGAACGCGGCCTCTGGCCGCAAACTCAGGAAGCTGACCAAATCGCACGCAATGGGCTCCAGCAGCTGCAGCAGGGCATCGAACAGGCCGCTGATGCAGTGCTCGGAAGCGAAGCCGAATCCCTCCGCCGCGCACAGGCTCGGCTTCAGCAGGCTGCAGAACAGCTCGAACAGGAAGTGCAGGACGCCGAACAGCGACAGCAGGGAGAACAGACCAAACAACAGTCGGCTCCTGAACAGACTCGCCAGGGAAACACTCCAAATGAAACTCAGTCAAATGGACAACCGGGCGAGCAGCCGGGACAGCAGTCGTCCCAACGTGCGGGTGAACAACCGGCCAGAGAAACAACGCAGCAACCCGGTCAGCAATCTGGCCAGCAATCTGGCCAGCAACCCGGTCAACAATCTGGCCAACAACCCGGTCAACAATCTGGCCAACAATCAGAGCAACAATCTGGTCAACAACCTGGTCAGCAGCCCGGCCAACAGCCTGGTGACCAGCCCGATCAGCAACCCTCCGAGCGATCCGGACCACGATCAACTGCGTCAGCCGGACCACAGGACGGCCGGCAAAGCGGCGAACAGCAGGGGCAGCAAACTGGCGAGCAGCAGGAACAGCGATCGGGGCAACCGCAGCAGGATCAGCAATCCGGTCAAAGCAGCTCACTGCTTCGAGAAGGTGGTCGAGAAGGTGGTCGGCGCGCGGCCGGCAACGCTCCCGGTCGACCACTCACAGGAAACGAATTTTCAGAGTGGTCTGATCAGTTGCGGGATGTCGAAGAAATGCTTGAAGATCCGGATTTGCGCAATCGCGTTGCTCAGGTTCGTGATCGTGCTCGTGCGATCCGCGCAGAATTTCGTCGGCACGGCACTGAACCCCAGTGGAATCTGGTACGTTCACAGTTACTGAATGAAATGCAGCAGCTTGAGCAGAGACTGGCGGAGGAATTGCGCAAGCGGGAGTCAAACAGGGCAATGGTTCCAATTGACCGTGAGCCGGTACCGGAGGAATTCGATGGACTGGTACAAAGGTACTATGAATTACTTGGTCAGGAACGCACGAAGGACAAAAAGCCGGATTCCGGGTCAGGTGGTCAGCAACCATAGCTGACCTGAGCATTGGGTTTCCAAATCCTCATGTGCACCAGGGACTGGCAGAGGGATCACCGATGATTTCAAACGAGCTGGAGCGACTGACAGAACTGCATCGCGAGGGTGCGCTGACAGCGGACGAATTTGAGGCAGCCAAGAAGAAGGTGCTGGATTCTGCAGGTCCAGTTTCCGGGATGGCTGACGAGATTTATGGTGTCAGTCCGAAGGTTTGGTGCACGGTGATGCACATGGCCGCGATGGTCTGGTGGATGGGTGGCCTTGGCGTGTTCACAGCTGTGGTGATGTGGTTGATCAGCCGGGAAAAGTCGCAGATGGCCGACCGACACGGCCGTGTCGTTGTGAACTGGCTGCTTTCAGAGATGGTTTACTCTCTGATCAGTTTTTTTCTCACTTTTCTGCTCATCGGCATTCCCATGCTTTGGTTACTCGCTGCAGTCTCCGTGATCTTCCCGGTCATCGGTGCCGTGCGTGCATCGGAGGGGCGTTTGTGGCCTTACCCGCTGTCGATTGAGTTTTTCTCGACGGCAGGCGAGCAGCAGGCGGAAAAAACTTAGAGTGGGCGTTCCTTAGTCGATCCATGCGTGCACTGCGAGCACCGGGCAGGGGGCCTGCTCAAGTACCTGTTCTGTGGTGGATCCGCGGAGGGCATCAAGGAAGCCATGGCGACCGGCGGTCGTCATGGCGATCAGGTCGGCCGACTGAGCCTGGGCCTCAGCAATGATGGCGCTGGCCGCAGGTCCTGTCGCAAACGTCCAGTGATAAAGAATCGACTCATGCCGCGGAAGACGCAGCTTAGGAGCGGAGGATGGTTCACCGACGTGCAGCAGCTGGATTCGGCAGGAGCCGGGGTGCAGGGCTCTCACGAGATCGCTGACCGTCTCAACGGCTGCTGCCGGATCCGGCTCGTGGTCGATCGGGCAGAGGATTCGATGAAGTGAGCAGATACCGGTTTCGCTGTCGACAAAACCGGGAGAATCCCCGGGAATAAAAAGCGCGGCACCTCCGGCACGACTGCTGATCTGTCCCGCGGTGGTTTTGTGGAGCCAGCGATCGAGACCGTGCCGCCGTTGAGTGGACATGACCAGCAGATCTGCCGGGTGACGTTCGAGAAACTCAAGCACACCAGCGACAGGGTCATCAGAGGTTACGGAAGATTTGGAAATACGAACACCAAGGTCTGCGACTTCAGAACGCGATGCACCGCGGGGAAGCAGATTCCAGCGAGTCAATGTGTCTCGAACGGGCGGGTACTGATCCCAGTCGGGCGGTCCGGGACTGCGTTCCACATGCAGGATGCCCAGCGAACCGTGCGTTTCACAGGCGAGGCGGAGTGCGTGTGCGAAAGCGATGTCACTCCCGGCACTGAAATCCGTCGGGTGCAGAATATGAGCAAGTGAGAGACCATAGCGTCCGGACATCAACGACCCCAGTGCTGAACCTGCCTGAATTGATGGACTTGATTTTCGCGTGCCCAAGCGACTGGGGCGAGTCTGTTACTCGGCATTTCCGCGAAGAGGAATCCCGCAAACACCTCTGGATCGCTCAGACCGCATGTCCATCCACGTCCATCAGCGCCCGCTGCACCTGCTCGATCCGCTCCAGACAGGCCATGAATGCATCGACGACATCAGGGTCAAACTGTGTGCCACGCCCCTGACTGATAATTTCAAGACAGGCTTCGCGAGAAAAGGGTTCCTTGTACGGACGACGACTTGCCAGAGCATCAAAGACATCAGCAACGGCGACGATGCGACCTTCCAGTGGAATATCGGTACGGCTAAGCCCCAGTGGATATCCAGTGCCGTCCCAGCGTTCATGGTGGGAATGAGCGATTGTTGCAGCCAGAAACAGGAGAGGGGATGAGCTGGGGGTGCCATCGTAATTCAAAGCCCGACTTCCCGCTGGATCGATGATCTGCCGGCCGAGCGTACAGTGCTTCTTCATCAGTTCGTATTCATCTTCCGCCAGTCGTCCCGGCTTGAACAGAATCGCATCAGGAATACCAATCTTTCCGACATCATGCAGCTGTGCAGCCTGCTCCAGAAGATCGAGACGGTCTGACGGGTAGCCCATCTGTCTGGCAATCATCATCGCATAACGACCGACACGAATGACATGGTTTCCTGTATGCTGATCGCGGTGTTCCGCAGCCCGCGCGAGGCACAGAATTAACTGCCTGCGAGTGAACTCCAGCTGTTCGCTTTGCTGCTCCATCCGCAGCGCCTCGGCCATCTCCCTCTGGTAATGACGCCGCACAACAATTGCATTTCGTACTCGTGGAAACAATTCTTCTTCATCAAGCGGCTTTCGGAGAAAGTCACTGGCGCCAAGCTCCAGCGCCTGCCGCCGAACCTGTCCGTCCGAATCGAGTGAAATCAGCAGAATTGGAATGTGCTGCAGCACTGAATCCAGACCAGCAACACGCAGCAAGTCCAGACTTCCGTGACCGGGCAGGCTGGCATCCAGCAGCACGACGTCCGGATGCTCTTCACGCATCTTCAGCAGTGTCCCGCGACAGTCGGAAGTGGTGAAAAAAAAACGATAGCCCGCAGCGCGTAACTGCCGCCTCAAAAACTCTGCTTCAAGTGGATCAGCATCCGCGATCAGAATTCGCGCAGAACAGTCAATCTGACGCCAGCACACCGCGGGACCCACGTCTGAAGGCTCGTCACATGCATCCTCTGACCATGGTTTTTCACGCATGATGCCCCGCAGGCCATGGCCACGAACGAACACAGCTTCTCCCTGAGCAGATGCAGGAATGCCCACGGAGCTTCGTTTTATGTCCATTGAGGTTTTCCAATGTTGTGCGTCTGGAGCAGTCTTGTGGGCGCAGCAGGATCCTGTCGAGGGTCGGAAAACACCACTTCAAATTTCACCTTAGTTCAAGGAAATCACGCATGAAGCTTTCCGTCTCAACTTTTTGAACCCCACCCTCCAACTCGCCTCCACCACACACTTTTTCCAGCACACTCGCTATATTCATCACCCGCAGTCTCCTCACAATCAGAAAGCGAGTTCCCGTTGCCCATCGAATGCCGTAACCTTCAGATTCATCCCGACTCTCCTCTGATCAACGCTCGCGCTGATCGCGCTGTCCAGCAGTTGATCGGCCGTTCTCGAAGCTTCGTCACCGGGCTCTTTGACCACGACTGTGTGCAAATCAATGGGCAGCTGGAAATTCAGCCCGGCCGACCAGTTCGGTCCGGTGATCTGATTCAGGTCCGCTACGAACAGGGCCGCAACTACTCGCCCCGAAAACGACCTGAAATGCATCTCAATCGAGGTTTTCGAATTGTCTTCGAAGACCCCGATCTGATCGTTGTTGATAAAGAAGCAAAACTTCTCACCGTTCCCACCGATGGCCGTGAACCTCACACCCTCGTCTCCCGCGTCGGCGAATATCTTCGCCGCACCTCCTCTGCCCGCGCTGCACAACTTGTACACCGCCTCGATCGTGGTGTCTCCGGGCTGCTCGTCTTCGCAAAAACTCCCGCTGCCGCCGAACATCTGCAGGCACAGTTCTCAAAACATACGGCCGACCGTCGCTACGAAGCACTCACGGCCGGCAGCTTCCCCGAATCTTCAGGCTCCATCCGCAGCTACCTCACCACCGGCAAAAATCTCAGCCGCTACTCCACCCGAGACGCAAATCAGGGCGAAATTGCCATCACCCACTGGAAACTTCTGGCCCAATTCACGGTATCGACTCGCTGCCCGGCCGTCTCCAGACTCCAGATCAGACTTGAAACCGGCCGCCGAAATCAAATCCGCGTCCACCTCGCGGAAGCCGGACATCCGGTCCTCGGCGATCCTCGCTATCGTCCAGAATTACTTCAGGAAATCCCGTGGCGCGAAAAGCGGCTCGCTCTCCACGCTGCAGTGCTGGGATTCATTCACCCCCGCACACAACAACCACTCAATTTCGAGTCACCGCTGCCACCCGAATTCAACGCCTTTCTCAAATTCATCGCGAGATAATCTCAAAGCTCTCCACGTTCGCCTGCACTCCAGAACTCAACACCTCAGCCGTGCAGCGAAAGAAACCGGCCCGCACCGGACGCACCGTCAGCACCACCTGACGCGTCTCTCCTCGCCTCAGACGAGCAACATCAGCGACAATCGACCGATCAATCGAGTCAGCAGTCAATCGCGGATGCTCAAGAGCCTCATCCAGCGTCACTCGCAACTGAATCCCTGACAACTCAGATTCGCCCCGATTCTCAAGGTCGAAGAACACGCGGGTCCACGCACCCACTGCCGCCTCCTCCGACTCCCTTTCAACTCGCAAACGGATATTCAGGTCCTCAGACAGCTCCAGCGAGGAAATGTCCGGAAGCAACCGTCGTCGGTCAGAAGGCTGTTCATACAAACTCGGCCAGTCTGCTTCGCGTTCATCCGTTTCACCCCTCTCATCACCCCCGCGAGCCGGCTGCAGACGGTCACCAGTCACATCCGTGGGACTGGTCACCGCCAGCAACGCAGAGATGATTGTCTCCGTCACAAACACAGTATCCTCGCCCGCTCCAGGATCCACAGCCAGATCCGGATTCGGCTGCACTGTAAACTGCAGCAACCGCTGCTCGTCCGTTCGCAGGTCATCCAGCCGCCAAACCAGCTCATCATCACGATAAACCGCTGGAGGATCTGCAGATAACAACTGCGTCCCCCGAGGCAGTCGCTCACGCACTATCAATCCGTCGATGATTTCCTGACCGGCATTCCGAATTCCCAGTTCAACTCGCACCAGACCGTCTTCCGACAGCTCCGGTGCCCGTTTGTCGATCTCGATGTCGCTTGAAGAGACAGCGCTTCCAGCGTAGACCTGCACCCCGCGTTCCACTTCACGCAGCTCAGCCACCGTCGACTCGCTCAGAATTTCCTGCCGCTCCGGTTCCGGACCTCCGGATAAATTCGGCCGCCAGCCATCAAAAGACAAGAGCCTCAGAGCACGCTCGATGACGGAGCTTTCAGGAAGTTCCTCCAGCAACACTCCCAGCGTTCGCTGCTCACCGTACCGCTCGATATCGCTCTGCTGCATTCCCCGGCGACGAAACTCCATCAGCAATCGTGGTCTCAGCAATCCCGGGCCCACGTCCGTCTCGGGCATATCGCGTACGACGCCCTCCAGAGATCGCCGCGCCCGAGGCCGCTGCTGCAATGGTATGGCGTCCGGTACATTCAGCATCAGATAACGGCCACCACCAGACGAAAACAAATCAGAATCATCCCGATCCAGTCGCGCCAGATTCGAGAGCCTCGCATCTGCCGTCGTAGTCAACCCTGGTATCTGATCCAGTACCCCCCCCGACTTCAACGGTGCCCGCAGATCACTCATGAACACATCCGCGTCCGCCGCAATGCCGCCACCAAGCATGAATAAAATCAGCAGCAGCCCAATTCCCCCGGAACTGGCAGCCAGCACCCACGAAAGCTGGGAAAATCCAAGCACCACGACGGCCGTCAGTGAATCCGCCAGTGTACCCCAAAAACGAGCAAATGCCCCAAAGAGCGGTCCCAGCCAGCGACCCTCGAACAGAAATCCCGCGTCCACATGGTCTGCGTAGAGTGCCCCCAGAAAGAGCAGGCAGAGGATGCAGCCGCAAATAAAAAGTATGAGTGTAGACACGTCCCAACATCCTTGCGCTTCGGAACGGAGCGGGCTGCATACAGCACTCCCGCCGCGGAAAACCTCCTGAATCCGCTGAGGAGTGTATCGAATTCGCGACAACGGGGGAACTGAATTGTCAAATTCCGCCGAAATCCACACCGGCAACAGACTTACAGCCGCCGCAAACCGTCTTCCTTCATCGGGTTCGGAATCATTTCATCAATCTCGTTAATCCGCCTCAGAATTGTCTGGTCAAGGAGCAAATCAGTGCCGAGCAGGTTTTCTTCCAGCTGCGCCACATTCGTGGCACCGATGATTGTGGAGGCCACAAAGTCGTGCTGCTTGCTCCATGCCACCGCAAGGGCCGCAAGAGGAACATTCAGATCCGCAGCAATCAATTGCAACCGCTGTACCGTCTCCCGGGTTCTGTCATTCAAAAAGCGTTCCGCCAACCTCTGCTGACGCTCGCCCAGCCGCCGATATTCCGTAAATCTGGCTCCTGGTGGGTCCTGCTTTTGGTATTTGCCCGTGAGCACTCCGCCACCCAGCGGCGAAAATGGAAGCAACGACACATTCTCGCGACGACAAACCTGAGCCAACTCACTCTCACAGCGACGATTGATCAGACTGAAATTGTTCTGCACAGAGTCGTAACGACACAGTCCCCCTCGCTCTGCCGCTGCCAGACTTTTCATCAGACCCCAGCAGGTTTCGTTGCTGCACCCAAGGGAGCGAATCTTGCCCTGCTGCACAAGTCTCGTCAGGGGCTCCAGAATGTCCTCGTAACGCATCCCATGATCTGGCCAGTGCGTTTGATACAAGTCGATATAGTCTGTCTGAAGGCGTCGCAGACTGGCCTCGACCGCGCGGATGATCTGGATGCGATCCAGCGCCGAATGACCGTGCCGCACGGGAGGCACAAACCAGCCGTGCGCCGGGCCCGTGATTTTGGTCGCCACAATCACCGCCTCACGCGGCTTTGTCTTTAGCCACCGTCCCACGATCTCCTCGGTCCGACCAAAGGCCTCGACCGTTGGTGGCACAGGATACATTTCCGCCGCGTCATAAAAATCAATCCCCGCATCGAACGCCCGATCCATGATTCGAAATGACAGCGACTCGTCACACTGACTGCCAAAAGTCATTGTGCCCATGCAGATTTCAGAAACCGTGATCCCGCTGCCGCCCAGCCGTCGTCGCTTCATCGAGCTTTCTCCTGTTCAATCTTTGCCTTCATTGCCTCACCGAAGGCGTCCTTCTCCTGCATTTCACCTTCGTCACCGTTCTCTCCGTCACCCTCGCTCATACCCTTTTTATCGTCCTGCATTATTGAGCCGTCGCTCTTCTCAGAATCTGACTTCGAGTTTTCAACGGGGGCGGCCGGAGTACTGACAGCGGCAGGTGCTTCGAGCGTCACTTCATATCTGCCGGGGAATAACAGTCCGGAATTGCCGTGACTGCGACCTTCCACAGTAAGCGTTTCCGTGTCGCCTGAGACGCAAAAGTAAATCCAGCCTGCGTCGTCCTCGGCCGCTGCCCGCACCAGTCGCTTTCCCGCACGCGCCTGCACCGCATAACCGAGACTGTCCACCGTGGCGTTCAGCACTCCATTGTCACGAGCCATTGCCGCGTCGATTGCAATTTGTTCGCCATTGATCTGCCGCACCTTGTCCTGGCACCAGGCAGAGAGTGTTGCGATCATCTCTGTACGACGCTGCTCACCCAGCCGAACACGCTGCTGCTTCAGCCAGATCGCAAGAGCCTTCTGACCGGCATCATGCGGGTTCACGGCGCACCACCGCGCGCCAGTCGCCGCTGTTAGCTGGATTTCAAGTCCTGTCGGAGTCCCCAGCAGACGACAAACGAGCAGTTCACTGGAGAAAGTTTCAGGGTTCTCTGCCAACGCCGCCTGAAGGAGCTGCTGCTGCTCACTCGAAACCCCGGTATCTGACCACGGCACCACTGCTCGCGGCAACGATTTCTCTGCCAGAATCCGGCCTTTGATTTCACCCTGCATCTCAGGACCCGTCTGGATTGTCAGGGCGAGAATTGCCAGCAGCAGAAGAAACCCAATGACCGGTATACCAATGACAAGGGCTCGAGAAGGGCGACGACGGTTGAGCCGCGAGGAACGTGTTTTTGAGGAACGCGCCGCTGGTGTTGAATGGGCCGATGGAATTCCGGAAAAGCCACCGCCCCCGATGACTGGCGGGACCGCATTCGAGACAGAAACCTGGCCGGCTCCATGGCTCGCGGACACTGCTGGATTTGCGGGAACTGTGGTTGCCGTGGTCGCTGTGGCGACCAACGCTCCCGGCATCACGTCCACTCCACCTGTTGTCATCGGAATCGACACCGAAACAGGCGGGGCAGCAGCAGATGAGGGCTGAAGTAAGGCTGGTTGCGGAGGGGGCGGCGGCTGGGAGACATCCGGTACAGCAACCAATGGCACCAGCAGCCGTTCGTTGCACTGGGGGCACCGTCCCTGACGCCCACTGTAGGCATCGGGCACTCGAATCGTCGCGGAACACCGCGGACAGTCAAACTCAATCGCCATCACACACCTCTGAGATCAACTTCACCGTTGCTGCCGGGAGGCACATTCTGCAGGCAAAGGGCGAGCCAATCTTGAAGAAAACATGGTGTTTTTTCGGAGAAAAGTGAAAAACAGTCCAGTCGTACCGGCCAGCTGTCCGATTCTTCTCAATATTTGCCGGTCAATCTCGCTTTGGATTCGAGACCGCAATGACGCTGACTGAGTACCGCCTTGAAACCGATTTGTTCGGAGGCCCGCTCGATCTCCTCCTGCACCTCGTGCGCCGCCACGAAATTGATGTATGCGAAGTCTCCATGGCGCGCATTACCAACGACTTTGACGTCTTTTTCAGCACTCATTCAAATCCCGATTTCGAACTGGCAGGTGATTTTGCCGTCGTTGCTTCGACACTGCTGGAAATTAAGAGTCGGGAGGTTCTTCCTCAGGAACCAGTCGCGGAAGCTGACGAGCCCGATGACACTTCCGAAGATGGCTCAGATCTTGTCGCCCGGCTGATGCAGTACCGCCGTTACTGCGATGCCGCTGCCCAGCTGGAAGAACGCGGCGAAGAATGGCTTGAACGCTACCCACGACTGACACGCCACCGGCCCACAGCCAGTCGTGACTATGCCGAAGACCGAATTCGCGAAGTTGAACTCTGGGACCTGGTCAGCGCTCTTGCCCGCATCGTTCAAATCCCGGATGTTCAGCAGACTATCGCCATCCGGATGGATGAAACACCGATGTCGGTGTTCCAGGAACAAATTCGAGAACGACTGCTGACGGAGGAACGCGTGGCGTTCAGTTGCTTCTTTGCCGGGGAAAAAATTCAGGCTCGCATCGTTAGTATTTTTCTGGCGATTCTTGAGCTGATTCGGCACGAAGGCTACCGCGCTCTGCAGCCCCTCGACTACGACGAAATCTGGATCCTGCCGCCGCCTGCCGATTTCACTCAGGTTGCTTCCCAAAACCGCAGTACGACGATCTCCTGAACGCAATTTGCTGAAAATATCACTCTGCTGACAGCCATTTGCTCGGAATCAGAAGCTTTCATGGACGGCGATGCGTGCCACGACAATGTCGCCGCAAGCGAGAAATGGATTGCAGCGTTGCGGGACGGCCAGCCTCGGTGAGGAATCGTCGGCGAAAGTTTTTGACAAGGTCCATCCACGTCTCGATGCTGCAGTCGAGCCTTGAAATGATTGATTCGAGATGTGGAGGAATTTGGCCAGTCCTGTCCAGACGCAGCTGACGACCAGTCCAGTCAACCAACTGAAGATACTGATCAAGCGACATAAACAGACAGCCACGATTGGTGAGCCGACGATCAGTGCAATGGTCGCGGGATTGTTGACGCGGCGGTTCGAGCGCAATCGGGGCCAGCCAGCCGGCTTTGGGGCCGTGTTCGGTCTGGGTGTCGCGAACTGCCGCCGAAGTGGCCGGCGCGGCAGCCTGACGATCCGCAATCCGGTCATGCAGACTTGTGAATTCACTTGTTTCCGGCGTTTGAGCAACCGCGGCGCGAATGGGATTGAGATCGACATAAGCCATGCAGGTGGCAATGGCGGTTTCGTCGAGCAGCGGCTGAGCTTTGTAGCGGGCCTCCCAGAAGTGGCCGGTGACTTCGTCCTCGCGGTTGGCTCGCTTGGCAATGGGCTCGGAAACGCACTTCATAAACCATGAAACACTGGCCAGTCGGCGACGCTTGTCAGCAAGACTGGCAGCGTCGTTTTTGATGTGATTCAGCTCTTCTGCGGTGGGTTGTTCCGCGGCACCGGACGATGTGCGACGCTGTGGAAAGAGCGTCCACCAGCGAAGGGCAACTTCGCCGTCAGTCCAGCCGGCAGCAACGTCCGGGCGAGTACGAATGACAAGGTGCATGTGGTTGCCCATGAGCGCATAACCAAGCACCTCGATGGCGAACATGCCAGCCAACTCTTCCAGACGACCGCGAACCCATTCGCGACGATGCGAATAATCACGCCCCGATCTGCGATCGCGACCACACAAATGATTGCGACGCACACACCGACTGATCAGATGGAAGACCTGAACGTTCGTTTCGGAAAAGATTTCACGACGATTGACGCGAGGCATAGAACACCTTTCAAAAAATGCTGGAACCATAATAAAAACACGTCCAGGATTTGTCAAGGTGCATGGCACCTTAAGAGCGGAATTTGAACATAAGGTGCATGGCACTTTTGGAGTGGGAATTGGTGCTGGGGCGGCCGTTTGGTTGCGCTGGGCAACTGGTGAAATGCGAGCGGCCGGCCCCGATTCGGGGCCGGCCGCAGAGGAGCATTGCAGGGAGTGGGGGGGGGGGATTATTCGGAAACGGGCAGTGAGAAGCTCTTCATTACTGCACCGTTTTCGTCACCGACCATAAAGCTGCCAGACGGAGCGAAGTACTTTTCCATTTTCTCGAATGGCGGGAGCGTGGAGAAGTCGATGGCGGCGAGGATTTCACCGGCTCCGGGGAGGCTGTCAGCGATGTTTCCGCTGCGGAGCATTTCGTAGAGGCTTTTGATCTGGTCAGACGATCGAGCATAGGCCACCATCTTTGCGTCGGCGGGGAAGTGGGCTGCGACGGCCTGGAATTGCGGGGTGTCTGCGAGCGGGCGGACGTCGGATGTATTGCGGACGGCCATTTCAAGGATGCCGCCTTCGCCGATACCCACGAGCAGCTGGTTGTTGGCGACGGTGAAGGCGACGTTCGCACCGGGCCCCAGCGGCAGCTGGTAAACGGTGGAGCCTTCGAGATCGCGTTGTTCAGCGGGGAAGCCGGGCTGAGCGGCGAGTTTGCCGAGCAGAGCGGCAGCTTTGCTGTTGTCCTTGACTCCGATGACGATGAGTGAATCACCGGCGGAGCCGGCGGTGACGAGCTGGAGTCGTCCATCGAGCAGATCGAAGATATCATTTTTGATGTGGATATTGGGGTCACGATCTGCGAGGTCATCGACCATTCGCTGGAGGGAACCTGCGCCCTGGAACATATCGACCATGCTTTCCACGGTGTTCCATGCTTCATCGACTTTCCATTTGGCGCTCATCCACGAGGACACATTTTCCTTGACCCACGCGGGTGGCACGGTGTCGGTGGTATCAAGCTGGAACATCTGCATCAGAAACTGTGGTGGCTGTTCGCAGACGATCATGGACTGGGAGAGGCTTTCGAAGCCGCCGGTGTTCATTTCGGAGATGTTGCCGAAGCCTTTGAGCTGATTGAGGCCGATGGTTCCGAAGATGCTGACGGCCATCCCGGCCTGGAGTCCGGCTTCACCGAGAGAACCGGTTTGCACGAGCTGCGTGAAGAGGCCGATGGGATCGACCCAGGTGACCATCAGTCCGTTGCCGGTTTTGGATTCACATTTGCTGACAAAGTTGCTGTAGTTTTCGCTGTTGACGAGCGACTTTGGGGAGGATCCGTCCCAGTTATCGAGCATGAGTTTGAGAACGGCGCTGCTGTTGGAGAGCACCATTTTCTGATCTTTCAGGAACCAGCCGAATTCCTTGGCGAGCGGCGTGGATTTCGAGGATGGGCCATTGTTTTTGAACATGACCAGTTCGGTGCCGGCGTGTTCAGCATTGGCCTGTTCGAGATCAGGTGCGGACTGCAGGACGCCGACGGCTTTTTCGAGGAGGGATTTGACTTTGTCTTCGTGATCGCCGAAGTCCATGAAGAGGACAGCGCCCATGCGATTGGGCGGTGCTTTGGAGAAGGCGATGGCGATTTCGCCGGTGGGGATGGAGGCGAGGTCTGCGAGGCTCATGCCGAGAGCGGCTTCGATGATCTCGGAGCGGCCCTGCATTTCAGCGGCGAAGGCTGTCATGAGTTCGGCGCGGAAGCCGTCCATTTCGGGATCTGTGACCATTCTTCCTGTGGAGGATTTTGCCATTTGATCCTTCATCACCGTCATGCTGGGGACGGAAATGTAGACGAAGGTGTCTTTGGGGAGGATTTGTGCGCTGGAGACGCGGGTGGCGCTGGATTGAGCAGCGGCGGAATTGAGGAAGCCAGCGGTCAGCAGAACGCCGGCAAGGACAGGAGCAGAGCAGAGTCGCCGGAACATGAAAGGTCCTTCGCGAAAGGAAAGGTCGGAACCACCAGCCTGTATTGTCATGCAGCAGCGGCCTGCAGGTCAAGCGCGCACGGCGGTGGGAATCAACTCGATATTTCGCATGAGAACGAAGATTCCTGGTCACAGCGCTTCTTTAATCGCAGATTTTCTTCGGAATTCCCGGTACTGAGTGGCTGGTGTGAACGTTTTGAATCCGTCGAGTTTGTATATTCCTGTCCCGTTCCCAGGAAGGACAATCATGTTTCGATATGCTCTCACCATCTTTGTCAGCGCGTTTTTGCTGTTCCAGGTGCAGCCGCTCACGGGACGTTTCATTCTCCCATGGTTTGGCGGTGGCCCGTCCATCTGGACTGCCTGCATGCTTTTCTTTCAGCTGGTGCTGCTGGCAGGCTATCTGTATTCGCATCTGCTCACGACATTCTTCCGCCCGCGCGCCCAGGCCGCCGTGCACCTGACTCTGCTCGTTGGGTCTCTCGCCTTCCTGCCGATTATTCCCTCCACAGCATGGAAACCATCCGCCGAGGAAGCTCCACTGCGACAAATCCTGCTGCTGCTCGCAGCCACCGTCGGCGCGCCATATTTTTTGCTTTCAACCACCGGCCCGCTGATGCAGCGCTGGTTCACCCGTGCCGTTCCTGGCGGCTCTCCGTGGCGGCTCTACGCTTTGTCCAACGTCGGTTCACTGCTCGCACTCATCTCCTACCCATTCGTCTTTGAACCGTTACTGAAGTTGCGGGATCAGGCGTTTTCGTGGAGCGCGCTGTATGCACTGTATGCAGGTCTTGCTGCCCTGTGTGCCTTCGCGATGTTCCGCGCTGAACGATCTCAGACCGGCAATCAAACAGACACACCGAATGCTCGAAATGTCGCGGCGGAAACCGCAGTTCCCCGGCCACGACTGACCTCGATGCTGCTTTGGCTGCTGCTTTCCGCGTCCGCCTCCATCATGCTGCTGGCTACCACCAACCAGCTCTGCATCGACGTTGCAACGGTTCCGTTTCTCTGGATTCTTCCACTTGCCCTGTACCTCATTTCCTTCATTCTCTGCTTCGACAGTCCTCGCTGGTATGACCGTCGCCTGTACTCAATCCTGCTGCTGCTCTTCAGCCCGTTCGCCTGCAAGCTGCTCAGCGATGGCCCGGACGCGGACATTACTCTGCAGCTGGTGCTGTTTCCCGCTGTGCTGTTTGCCTGCTGCATGATGTGCCACGGTGAACTCTACCAACTCCGTCCACAGCCGCGATGGCTGACGCTGTACTTTGTCATTGTTTCAGCAGGGGGGGCATTCGGGGGGGTATTCGTGGCGATCATCGCGCCGCGGATTTTTCATGGCTACTTCGAATACCACACCGGGCTGTTCTGCTGCTGCGCCGCCGGTGCCCTGGCCATGGTCGCTCAGAAGGTCTGGCTGCAACCGCTCTCCACGCTTTACTCCCTTCGTATTCTGACATCCACCGTGCAGCTTGTGTCACTGAGCATCTGGTTCTTCGCTCCGCTCTGGGAAGACCTCACAGAGACTGCCGACATCCTGCTGAAAGCCTGCTACGGCATCCTGCTGGTGCTCGGACTTCAGTTCACCGGTCTCTTCGAATCACGAACCCGGACCCTCCTCGGCAGCTGGTTGTTGCTGGCAGTTCTGCAGCTGGCATTGTTTGTGGGTGGCCTGCAGCAGCAGTTTTCAGGAATCACCTCAGCAAACCTTCAGACGCGGGTCCTGCTGGCGGTCTGTTGCATCCTGCTGCCGGAAGTTCTGGCTGTGGCCGCTGCGCTGGCTTTGCACCGATGCCCTGTGTTTTTGCTGCGATGCGCGCCCCAGGCTGCTGTAACTGTCTCCTCAGGGCTGCTGCTCTGGGGGCTCTGGATGATTGAGATACTGTCTGTCGAACGGCTGATTTCCATATTCATCACTGTTGCCGCGGGACTGCTGATGGATGTTGCAGCCAGAGGATTCCGCGGGCCCGGCAAGGCCCCGCTGGGACTCGTGCTCAGCATCCCCGCAGTCACTCTGCTGATGATCCTTGGGCTGCGGCTCAATGAAGTTGCCGGCGAAGAATCAGCAGACCAGAAGATTGTTGCGGTTTCCAGAAACTTCTATGGGGTGCTGAGGGTGCGGCACGAACCCGAAGATGGAGACCTCGACATGTTCCAAAACCCATTCCCCAGCTACTACGCACTCAAGCATGGCCAGATCAGCCATGGCTGCCAATACCAGGACGACTACTGGTCAAGGTTACCAACAACCTACTACGGTGAGGAGAGCGGTCTGGCGATCGCCATCCGCGTCGCTCGTGAAATGGCAACTCGCGGAGATGTGCATCCACTTCGCGTTGGGACGATTGGTTTGGGAACCGGAACAATTGCAGCCTTTGGCGAGCCGAGTGAATTCTTCTGTTTTTACGACATCAATCCGGATGTGCTGGCCTTATCCACAAACGGCATCTTCACGTATCTGCAGGATTCAAAGGCCACGATTGATGTCAAGCTGGGAGATGCCCGAATCGTGATGGAGCAGGATCTGGCCGATGGTCGCAGCCAGCAGTTCGACGTGTTGGCTGTGGACGCCTTCAGCAGCGACGCCATTCCGGTGCATCTGCTCACTGCAGAATGCGCCGAAATCTACGCGAAGCATCTTCGCCCCGGCGGAATCCTGGCCGTGCACATCTCAAACCGCTTTTTGAATCTTGAGCCGGTGGCCCGTGGTATGGCGGACCAGCTTGGCTGGAAGGCGTTTCTGATCGACAACCCTGACGAAGCTTCTCAGGGAGTCTTTGCTTCGTCCTGGGTTCTGCTCACCAGCAGCGAGAGCGTGGCTGAAGACCCGGAAGTCGCACTCGCAGTCGATGCCTGGTACGACGAAGACCGGGTGCTGAAATGGACGGACGACTATTCCGGACTCTGGCCGGTGCTGAGGTTCTGAGTGTGGTCCGAAGTGCAGGCTGCCTGGTAAGCCCGCTGGGGTGCTGGGGTCAGCCGAGCCCCAGTTCTCGTTCGATGCGGTCGAGTCGCTGACGGATGGAATCGACGGCATTCTGCAGCCGTTCCAGCTGCTGCTTCAGAGCTGCCTGCTGTTCGTGCAGTTCGTGCACCACTGAGTGTGCAGGAGCAGCGGCGGTTGACGTTGTCGGGGGCTGTGAGGCTGTTGAGCCTGATCCGTTTTCAGCATTCTGCGGCTGCTGTTTGAGCTGCATGTTTTCGCCGGGAAGATAGAAGGTGTGATCAACTTCCACTCCGCGACGGTCGAGATTGTCGCTGGCCTGCAGAAAGCCCTTTTCGGCCAGCCCCTGTAGTTCTGATTTGAGTTGTTCCTGGCTGTCAATTCGGATCATGCGGCTGGCGCGGGTTCGTAATTCACCTGGCTGCTGGCGACCGCGGAGAAGCAGTTCGCAGATCACGGCATTTTGAGCTTCAGAAAAATCGAAGCGGAGCCGCATGTAGTGACGGTACCGGGCAGTGCGTCCGCCATCTGTGAAGACTTCTGCCACCAGCCCCATTTCCCGCAGCTCTTCCAGAGCATCCGCGACCTGTACTTCGTCGTATTCAGTGATTGGATCGCGATTGCTTTTCTGGTTGCACCCTGTGGTCACGCCTTTGAGCGTCATGGGGTATTGGTCGGGGGTGGTGAACCCTTTTTCCATGAGCGTTCCGAGCACTCGACGCTGTTGGCGAGTCAACTGGCGGATGATATTTTTAGGCTCTTCCGTCATTTTTGAAGAATTCCGGGGGGGGGGGCTGAGCGTTGCTGGGGCGATGGACGACGCTGGTACGCGAAGCAGTTTCCGGCAACAGCCGCTCTGACTCAAGCCTGCTGCGGGGAAATCGGCAGCGGGTTACGGAGCCTCTTTGGAGGCCGGTGACGGAGTTTGGGCATGGTTTTGGGATGAATTCTGCGGAGCCGTGTTTACAGGAGTCCGTAGCGACTGAGAGTGGTGCGGAGTGCAGAAAGTTGATTGTCGGAGAGCGGATTCAGGGGGAGTCTGACTTCGCCGCAGTCGCGTCCGATAAGTCGCATGGCGGCCTTAACGGGAATGGGGTTGGTGGACAGTCCCAGCATATCGCGGCAGAGTGGGAAGAGTTTGTGGTGCCAGTGCTGAGCGGAGGCGATATCGCCGGATTTGAAGGCGTTGAGCATCGCTTTGACATCAGCGGGTACGATATTTCCGGCGACGGAAACGATGCCGGAGGCACCGAGAGCGAGCAGTGGCAGAGTCAGACTGTCGTCACCGGAGAGCACGGTGAGTTCTGAGGCGGAGAGGATTTGCGAGGCCTGATCCATGGAGCCGGTGGATTCTTTGATGGCGACGACGCTGGGGCAGGTATCGGCGATTCTGCAGATGGTTTCTGGTTCCATATTTTTGGCAGTTCGGCCGGGGATGTTGTAGAGCACGATCGGGAGATCGACGTGTTCTGCGACGGCGCGGAAGTGCAGAAAGAAGCCTTCCTGGGTGGGTTTGTTGTAATAGGGGGCGACCATGAGAGCGCCATCGGCGCCGGCGTGTCGAGCAGCTTTGGTGAGTCTGATGGCTTCGGCGGTGCTGTTGGAACCGGTACCGGCCATAACTTTGATGCGTCCGGCCGCGTGTTCGCAGGTGACAGCGATGACTCGTTCGTGTTCATCGTGAGTCAGCGTGGGACTCTCGCCGGTGGTGCCGACGGGGACGACACAGTCGGTACCGGCTGCGACGTGGAAATCGATGAGATCGCGCAGCATGGCTTCGTTGAGGGAGCCGTCCGCGGACAGGGGAGTAACGAGGGCCACGGAGAGACCGGAGAATTTTTCGCCGCGTCGGACCATGATGAACTGACTTTCCGTTGTCGATTTGAACTGCAGGGAATCAAGTGTGGAGACGCCGAACCGGCGTCAGCTCTTCAGAATAGCGGAGCGCAGCAGCGATGCAAACGAAAGCGGGTTGTTCCCGGGAATTCACGAAGCGGAAGGACGGTTCCGCCAGTCAACGCCGGCCAGCGAACTGAGTGCGAGTATGAGCGACTGAGTGCCGGCACGGCCGTGGCCCTGGGCTTTGACGGCCTGGTAGAGTTGTTCGGCGAGTGCAAGGCCTGGCATGAACAGCCCCATGCGTCGCGACTCTTCCAGAACAATGCCGAGGTCCTTGATGATATGTTCGACGTAGAACCCGGGATCGAAATTGTTGGCGATAATGCGTGGGGCAAGATTGGAGAGTGACCAGCTGCCCGCTGCACCGCTGGCGACTGACTGCAGCACCGTGGGGAGGTCCAGCCCGGCTTTATAGCCGTACATCAGTGCTTCGCAGACGCCGACCATTCCGGCAGCAATCAGCGTTTGATTGACCATCTTCGTGTGCTGACCGCAGCCGGCGGAGCCCTGATAGACGATGGTTTTTCCAAGTGTCTGCCAGAGCGGTTGCAGGGCATCGACGACGTCGCGATCTCCGCCAATCATGATTGACAGCGTTGCATTTCGAGCGCCGATGTCGCCACCGGAAACCGGGGCATCCACGCTGTGAACCTGCTTTGCTTGTGCCGTCCTGTGAATTTCCACCGCGAGGGAAGGCTGGCTGGTGGTCATATCGATGAGCACTGTTCCGGGGCGAGCAGTCGAGAGGGCGCCGGATTCGCCGAGCAGTACTTCGCGGACGTCGGCGGGGAAGCCGACGATCGAAAAGACCACATCGGAGGCCGCTGCGACAGCAGCCGGGGTGTCGGCCCAGGCAGCGCCGCGGGCCAGCAGGGGAGCAGCCTTGTCTTTTGTGCGGGAATAAACAGTGGCGGAGTAACCGGCGGACAGCAAATGCCCGCACATACTGGAACCCATCACGCCAGTGCCAATCCAGCCGATGCGAGTAACGTTGGGGGCGATTGTCGGGAGCGACATGGGAGACCTGCCGGAAAGGAAGTGAACATCTGGACGTGGCGAACGCCAAACGGCAACAGGCCGTCGGTCGGGATGCTATCGCCGGAATGTGGCCGGATCGAGTATTCGCGGGGGGAAAGCTGTGGGTAAAGTGCAATTTTCCGGAAGCTGGCCAGAGGAATCACCGTCAGGGATCAGGCCTCCGCAGTCAGCTCTCGAATGGCCTGCCCGTGATACAGAATTCGCTGCGGGCGACCGCCGAAATCAAGGAATTCGTGGTTCGGGTCAATACCGAGGTGCCTGTAGATGGTGGCCAGCAGATCCTGCGGGGTGAGCGGTCTTTCCACGGGGTATTCGGCCTTTGAATTGGTGGCGCCGATGACCTGCCCCATCCTCCAGCCACCGCCGGAGACCAGCACGGACATCGCGTGTGGCCAGTGATCGCGGCCGGAAAGCCCGGAGGCCTGAGAGATTCGTGGGGTGCGACCGAATTCGCCCATCGCCACCACAAGAATCTTTCGGTCAAGGCCTCGGGCATGGATGTCTTCAATCAGAGCGGACAACGCGGGATCCATGTCGGCGGCACGAAAGAGCATCGCGGGGGCAAGGTCCCAGTCATACATCGGAATGACGTGATCGTCCCAGCTGAAGTAGCGTTTGAGTCCGTTCTGCGGTGCCTGGGCATCGATCGTAACGAGTCCCGCGCCGGCTTCGGCCAGACGTCGGGCCAGCAGGCAGCTTTGCCCCCAGAGCGTTCGGCCGTAGCGATCCCGCAACTGGTCCGATTCCCGTTCCAGGTCAAACGCCTCGGCAACTCTTGCGCTCGACAGCATCTCATAAGCCTGCTGATGGAAGCCCGAGATCCCTTCAGCGGTCGGGCCATCCTGCAGCTCGCGGCGAAACTGATCAAACTGTTTGAGGAGTGTCAGGCGATCGGCAAGCCGGCTGCCGTTGAGCCCGGCATCGAGCTTCAGATTGGCCGGTTTAAAGCCGGCCACAGAAGGGTCTCCAGTGACGTAGGCTGTATGGCTGACACCCAGATACTGTGGTCGAGTCATGAAGGGTTTGGTGGGGATGCCAACGTACTGCGGCAGCCCGGAGGGATGTCTTCCTCGAACCCGGCTGGTGATCATGCCCATGTCCGGGTGTTCTGAATGTGCGAGCGACGTGGGGTCGGGCCGGAGAGGTGTTTTGCCAGTGAGCATCTCGATGGAGCCGTCGTTGTGGGCCGACATCTCGTGATGCACGGATCGAATGATTGAACAGCGGTGTGCCTGTGCGGCGAGCTGCGGGAAGATCTCGCAGATCTGCAGGCCCGGAACTGATGTGGCGATGGGGCGAAACGGCCCCCGGTATTCGCTGGGGGCGTCCGGCTTGGGATCGAATGTCTCCAGCTGACTTGGGCCGCCCCACATCCAGAACAAAATCACCGAGGTCTCCGCAGAGACGCCGGTCTGTTCACGTGCGGCCAGCAGATTCGGGAGCGACAATCCACCCAGTGCCATCGTGCCTGCCCTCAGGAATTCTCGGCGGCCAGCGGGGCCAGCACAGGAATGCCGTGTCATGGTCGCAGATCCCAGGAAAAGGGGGCGATTGAGGCGGGAAGGGGATGCGGAAGCGGAAACCTTCTTTTAGTCGCAACGGCAGGGCGAATCAATTGCAAATGGCGATGTTGTTACCGAGTTTTTTCTGAGAGGATGATGAAAAATCGATCTGTCTCGCTGATTTATCAGATGCTTCACGAAATTCCCTCTCTGCTTTCCAAAATCCCACGGAATCCGGGAAGATTTTCCTGCCTTCAGCGAACCAACCGACCACGCGTTTCCATTCTCCTCAAACGAAACATGCCATGACTCTGAAAATTGACCAGCTGTGCAAGACCTACTCCAACGGCGTGAAGGCTCTGGATCACGTGACTCTGTCGATTCCAATTGGCATGTATGGATTGCTTGGTCCGAACGGTGCCGGAAAATCGACGCTGATGCGCACCATCGCGACTCTGCAGGATGCCGATTCCGGTACGATTTACCTGGGTGACCTGGACGTCCTGAAGCAGAAGCAGGACGTGCGTCGTCTGCTTGGGTACCTGCCACAGGAATTCGGTGTTTACCCACGCACCTCCGCGCGGGACATGCTGGATCACATTGCGATCCTGAAAGGCCTGACGAAAGCGGGTGAGCGTCGCGAGGTGGTTGATGCGATGCTGGAACGCGTCAATTTATTCCAGCACCGCAAGAAGGCGATCAGCGGATTTTCAGGTGGCATGAAACAACGTTTCGGAATTGCTCAGGCGCTGCTTGGCAATCCTCAACTGCTGATCGTGGATGAACCCACGGCAGGGCTGGATCCAGGCGAACGCAATCGGTTCTACAATCTTTTGTCAGAAGTCGGTGAGAACGTCGTGGTGATTCTTTCGACGCACATCGTGCAGGACGTGAAAGAGCTCTGCAGCAACATGGCAATTATTCATCAGGGGCAAGTTGTCTACTCGGGGTCGCCGGTTCAGGCAGAACAGAATCTGCAGGGGACGGTTTGGCAAAAGAGCATTTCCAGGCAGGAGCTGGAAGAGCACCGCAGGCGGTTTCGGGTGATCTCCACGAAACTGGTTGCCGGCCGGCCACTGATCCACGTGCTCAGCCCCTCTGCCCCCGACACCGATTTCTCGCCAGTCGAACCTGATCTTGAAGATGTATTTTTTTCTCTGGTCGATCAGGCTGTTTGAACTGGGTCGCTGTGGCTGCAACTGCGGCTGCGAAGGCCAGCTCAACTCTTCCAGCGTTCCACCCCCTCCAGTCGATCAGGCGCACCGATGTTTCGCACGTTTTTCAGCTTTGAACTGATGTTCTGGCTTCGCGGCTTCATGCTGTACATCTTCCTGCTGATCAACACGCTGATTGTTTTCGGAGCAGCGTGGTCGGACAACATTCAAATCGGTGGCAGTCTGCAGAACACTCTTCGCAATGCCCCGCATGTGATTCAAACACTGTACGCCGCCATGGGGCTGGTCTGCTGTCTGATGACAGTGGCCTTCGTCAATTCCGCGGCCACCCGAGACTTTGCCTGTAACACGAGTGGTCTGATCTTCTGCAAACCCCTCGGGCGACTGTCATATCTCATGGGCCGCTTCTGGGGTTCGGTTTCTGTGGCCGCGTTGCCGATGCCTGGAGTGTCTTTGGGAGTGTTGTTGGCTGACCTGGCACCAGGCAATGACCCTGAACGCTGGGGGCCGATTTCCTGGCCCGCACATGTCTGGGGATTTCTGGTCTTTGGGCTGCCAAACACGATCTTTCTGGGGGCCGTCGTGTTTGCACTGGCGACATGGTTTCGCAGCGCCGCCGTCTCGTTCCTCGGTATCATCCTGCTGCTGGTGGGCTACTCGATTTCTGCGAGCTTACTCACGGATCTGGACAACCAGCAACTGGCCGGACTGCTGGATCCACTCGGCATTCGCACGTTCGCTCTGGAAACGCGTTACTGGACTGTCGCAGAAAAAAACACGCGGTTTGTGACGCTGGCAGGCCCACTGCTCTGGAATCGCCTGCTATGGCTGGCCTTTGGACTGCTGCTGCTTGCCACCGCCTGCTGGAGGTTTTCGTTTTCTGACCGCGTTTCGAAGGCGGCCGGACGTGGTACTGAGCCGGTGTTATCAAATCAACGGTCGACGGCTCAGCGATCAGTCCAGTGCCGTACGGGAACCGGTGTCGCCTTTCTCCAGCTGTTCAGTCAGATTCGAATTGATTTCTTCAGCACCGTGAAGAGCCCGGTGTTTGTGGTGATTGTCAGCTTTGCAATGGTCAACACGCTCGCTGCGCTGGCGTTTTCCAGCGAGAGCTTCGGCCTGAAGTCGCTCCCTGTCACCTGGAACCTTGTCGAACTCATTCGTGGTTCCATGGTGTTGTTTCTGATAGCGATTATCACATTTTTTGCTGGTGTTCTGGTGTGGAAGGAACGCGATGCGAGACTGGATGACGTCTTCGATGCGCTCCCGCACCCCACATGGATCATGTACATCGGCAAACTGCTGGCGCTCACACTGATTGTGGCGGTGATTCTCAGCCTCGGTGCAATCGCCGGTGTGCTGACTCAGGCTGCCATGGGTTATTACCGCTTTCAGCTGTCACTGTATCTCACTGAACTGCTGGGACTGGATCTGTTCCGCATGTTCCTGCAGATAATGGTCGCGATGGCAGCGCACATCATGGCACCGAACAAATATCTCGGGTATTTCCTGTTCGTGCTGATCGTGGTGGCGGACACGTTTCTGTGGATCATGCTGGATGTGGAATCGCGGCTGGTGAACTTCGGATCGCTCCCGAACTACACATATTCGGATTTGTACGAGTTTGCTCCTTTTGTTTCCGGTCTGCTTGCATTTATGGTGTATTGGCTGCTCTTCGCTGGAATGCTGTCAACAGCTGGAATTCTCTGCTGGCAGCGTGGCCGCGAGACCCGTTTGCGTGCTCGTCTGACCGAGGCCCGCGGACGCTGGCGCGGCCCCATCAGGCTGAACAGCATTCTGCTGACTGCAGCGTGGATCATCACTGCTCTCTGGATTCGACACAACACGCAGGTTTTGAATACGTATCTCACTGCATCGCAGCAGGAGGATCTGGCGGAACGCTATGAAAGAGAACTGAAGGGTCGACATGAGCCGCTCTCACAGCCGCGAGTGACCGACGTGAAGTATGAAATCGACCTCGTGCCGGAACGTCGCAGTATGGAGCTTCGTGGCACACAGACGCTTGTAAATCGCAGCACCACACCTCAGTCAGAACTCTGCCTGAATACCGCCATAGGCTACGAAACGACGATTCAGGTGGAACGTGGCCGGCTGCGGCAAGAACTGCCGGATCTGCATTATCAGGTGTACCAGCTGGATCCACCGCTGCAGCCGGGTGAAAGTCTGCAGATGACATACACGGTCAAATACACAGCACGGGGCTTTGAAAACAACGTGACGCGCCTGGACATCGTGCAGAACGGCACATTCTTCAACAACATGATCTGTCCGCAGATCGGGTATCAGACGGAGCGACAGCTGGAGAATCGAAGTGAACGGCGCAAACGCGGGCTGGGAGCACCGGAACTCATGCCTCCCCTCGAACCCGGGAATCTCAAGGCGCGATCCCTGAACTATATCAGTACCAGCAGTGACTGGGTGAACGTCGAAACCATCATCAGCACCTCACCTGACCAGATCGCAATCGCTCCAGGGTCATTGCTGCGAACCTGGGAGCAGGATGGGCGAGTATATTATCATTACAAGGTTGATCACCCCTCGCTGAATTTCTACTCCTTCATCTCCGGCCGCTACGCCGTCGCACGGGACGAATGGAATGGAGTGCAGACGGAGGTGTACTATCATCCCGAACATTCGTGGAATGTGCCAAACATGATGCGGTCCATCCATAAGTCACTCGAATACTGCTCGAAGAACTTCGGTCCCTATCGACACAGGCAGGCGCGGATCATTGAGTTTCCTCGGGTTGCGCAGTTCGCTCAGGCGTTCCCCGGCACAATGCCGTATTCTGAAGCGATCGGATTTATCGCCGACATCAGCGATGAGGACGACATTGATATGGTGTTCTACGTGGTCGCCCATGAAATGGCACATCAGTGGTGGGCTCATCAGGTGATGGGAGCCAACATGCAGGGGGCAACGCTGCTTTCTGAAACACTCGCCCAGTACTCCTCACTGATGGTCATGGAACAGGAATACGGTCGGGATCTGATGAGACGATTTCTGCGGTACGAGATGGACAACTATCTCGGATCCCGCGGTGCTGAAATGCTCCGCGAACGGCCGCTCCGACGCGTCGAGGCAAACCAGGGCTACATTCACTACAACAAGGGCAGCGTCGTGATGTATCACCTGAAGGAAGTCATCGGCGAAGACAACGTAAATGCAGCACTCAGAACGCTTACGGATCGCTTTGCCTACAAGGAACCGCCCTACCCAACATCTTCCGACCTGATCGATGCCCTCCGCGAACACACTCCGCCGGAACATGCCGGACTGCTGGTTGAGCTTTTCGACCAGATTACACTGTTTGATAATCGCACCCACAGTGCCTCACTGAAGCAGCTGGCAGATGACCGCTGGGAAGTGACTCTGGAAGTCGAATGTCGGAAATTCGAGGCGGATGAGGAGGGCAATGAGACGGAGGTGCCGTTCGAGCAGATGCTGGAAATCGGAGCCTTCGCGGCGCCTGACGCCGGCAGGGAATACGGCGCCACGCTGGCCCGCGAACAAAGACTTTTCAAATCCGGCCGCAACACCGTCACCTTCCAGACCTCACAAAAGCCGGACACCGCAGGGATTGACCCCTTCCTGCTGCTGATTGACCGCGTGCCGTCCGATAACACTCGCCGCGTACAAGCAGCGGAATCCCCCAATTCCTCGCTGTGAAAGACGGTGATTTTCTGATGAGTCACCATTTCGGGGGTTGCCTGCCGCGTTCCGCGGGCGTCCGTCACGGTTTCACCACCACTCCCAATTCCCGCCGCCAGCCAAATTCCCCCGCAGAAACTGGTCTCAACACTTGCGACTGCCCCGTTCACCTGCCACGATAGGAGTCCGCGCTCAATTTCCAATTCCCACGCTCGGAACATTCCATGTCGGTCCTGCCCCAACTGCGGTTTTTGCTCACCACCGCACTGCTCTGCCTGACCTCCGTCGCCAGTCTCTCGTCCACCACAGTCGCTGCGGAAGTCCGCGATCGCGCAGTGGTGAGGCTCAGGCTTGACGAACCTTCCGGGACACCGACGGATTCCGCCACTGCCGGCAAGGCAGCTGACGCCGTCGCGTTACCTGCGGCCGCCACCAGCAGTGTCAGCGTGTTTGTCCCGGGCGGCGACGGTCGCTGCCTGCTTCTTGAGCCAGCATTGCGACAGCACATCAGCATCGATGGCAAGGGCGACACCAGCCGCCCCGACGCCGTCACCATCAGCGGCTTCTTCGCCAGCCTGCATCCGCTCAGTGATGCCGATTTTCATGGACTGTTTGCCAAACGCAACGGCAACAACGGTTCACCCACGAACTACGGTATCAACTTTCAGCCGTCCAGTGACAACTTCCAGCTGTACGTCCACGACGGTGCGGCCTACAAGGTTATCAATTACAGCGTGAAGGCTGCGCTGGGCTATCGCCGCCGCGTGCATCTTTCGGCGGCGTTTGATCAGGCGGATGCCCCTGGAGCTGACGCCGATGCGGACGCCGACGACATTCGCGTGCGTTTATTCGTCAACGGTGCCCCACTGACTCCCGCAAAGGCCACGGGTGGGTTCGTCGAAGGCACTGTCGGCTGGATCACCGATACGTCACTCGCACGCTGTGTCAGCGAAACACCACTGACCATCGGCTCCAGTTTCACAGACGGCGAATTCACTCGCATGTTCTGCGATGACATCTGCGTCTTCGCCGAAGCCCTTTCAGACGCCGATGCCGCTGCGCTGTTCGCTGAAGCAGCTGGCGCTGCGGCCGCCGAGATCAAGGCTGAACAAGGCCTCCCGGAAACTCCTGCTGTCCTCCCCCGCATCACCCAAACGTCCCCTCACGCTGCTGAAATCGGTCGGACCACCCGGCTCACAGTCAATGGCACACAGCTCGCCGGCGCCCGGCTTTTGTCGGATATCCCGGGAATCACCGCCACAGCGGTCGAAGGCAGCAGCAACGATGTCGCTGTGTACGACGTCGCGGTTGATCCCGCAGTGACTCCGGGACGCTATCTCGTACGCTGCGTCACCGCAGGTGGTGTCAGCAACGCGGCGATCGTCAGCATCGATCGAGTCCCCACGATGCCGGACGGCACCTTCACTGAAGCTGCGCCGGCCACCACTTTCCCAGTGGCAGTCGCCGGTCAAATCAACGGTACAGAGCAAAAGCGGATTTGGTTCCGCGGGTCCGCAGGCCAGAAAATCGTGGCAGAAGTCGAAGCCCGTCGCATCGGCGCCATGGTCGATCCCGTACTTGAAATCCGCAGTCAGTCCGGAGGGCCGCTGGCCATTCAATGGCAGCAGTTCGAACTTCAGGGTGATGCACGTGTGGCCGTCGTCATTCCCGCAGATGGACTGTATTACGTCGAGCTCCACGATCTGCAGTTCCGTGCACCGGGTGCCAGCAGCTTCCGAGTGATTGCGGGCGATCTTCCGCCGTCTGCTGTGGCCTTCCCACCAGTGCTCACCGCCGCGGAAACTCAGGTCCGTTCCGCTGATCCCGCGGCCCTTTCCGCACAGCCCGCGGCCATTCGCAAAGCCGGCAGCGGTCTCGCCGGAAACGCAACCCCCGCCCTGCTCCCACTGCCGCCGCTCAGGGTGGAACCCGGTGTACACGTTGTGGAACCCACTGAAGGTACATTCGCTGCCGATGCCCTCGATGCCACTTTCGCCGCAGCCCCGTTTCCGGCTCTGCACATCAGCGGTCGCATCACAACCGAAAAGGAAACAGACGCCATCAACATTAAGGTCACTCCAAAACAGACGCTGCACTTTTCTGTCACCGCTCGCCAGTTCGGTTCACCGCTTCGCAGTCGCCTGCTGCTGTACAACGGCGAAGCTCTCGTCGCTCAGAATGACGGCGAAGCAGGACTCAACGACCCCTCCTTCGCTTTCGCCGTGCCCGACGGAGTTGCTCAATTGCAGGTCCGCATTCAGGATGTCAACCAGCGCGGTTCACCCGCACACGTTTATCGTCTGCAGATTGCCCGCACCGATCGTCAGGCTTTCGTACTCAGCACATCTGCTGCCAGCGTGCGACTGCCCGCCAACGGATCAGCGCCGCTGCAGCTGACCGTCGTCCGACAGTCGCCGTCGTTCCACTATACAGGGCCGATTCGTCTCAGCACCGCTGCCAATTCGGGAGTGGTGCTCGTGCCCGACGTCATTGCTCCTTCAGAACAGGACCAGCAGGTGCTGGTGATGGTGACTCGCTCCGCGGCCCGCGCTGCTGACGCGGCACCCGGTGAAAGTCTTCGCATCGAAGCTCGCGCTGAGGGTTCTGATGCCCCCTTCAGTACCTCCGTACTGGTCGCCTCTGAAGGTGTCCCCGCGAACTCTCTCACGCTTCCCGGCGAAACACTGGTCGCCGGTCCCGCAGCACCTGTGGACGCTGTAATCGTTCCCGATGGCGTCCCACCAATCCTGTTTCGCGGTACAATCGCAAGCCTCCCCGTGAAGGTCCTGCCGCTGCGCGACAGTGTTCCCGCAGTCGCCCGATTCGAAATGCTGACCACAGAACCTGCCCGCCGCGAAGACCCCAATAAGCCTGACTCACCGCTCAAACCCGCCGTGGCACTGGCCGACTTCCAGTTTGCTCCTGTGGCCCAGTCGGTCGTTTCGCTTGCCATCCGCGTCCCTTCCGACGTTCAGGTGCCTGCCATCGACGCCGTCATCGGGGTCGATCTCGTGTCGCAGCCGCTGGCACCCGCATCCGGTACCCGGGCCTGGACCGCTCCACTGCGATTTACCGTCACCAGTGCCGTCGCACTGGCACCGCCGACCGAACCAGTCAAAGCCGCCCGCAAGGCCTCAGCAATGGTCTCCGTTGCGGTCCAGCGACATCCGCTCTTCACCCAGGCCGTCGTGGTGCGACTGGATGGGCTGCCGCAGGGATTTGCCGCTGCCCCGGTAACTGTTCCGGCGGATCAGACTGCCGCAGTAATCTCAGTCGCCGTACCGGAAAATGCGGCCGTGGGCGATGTGCCCGCCGTTACTGCTGCTGCAACCCTGGAAAATGGTTCAGTGATCGCGTCCGGTGTCCCGGTGAAGCTCACCGTGGAATGACTCGTCAGGCGCATTCTGCTGCTGCAGCCCACTCAGCACGCGTTCAAGCTGCAGTGCTCGGGAACCCTTCATCAGCACCACATCACCGGGTTCCAGCAGCCTGGGAAGAACAGATGAAAGTGTCGTCATCTCGCTGAACGCCCGCAGCCGGGATTCAGGAAACCCGGCTGCGGCGGCCGCAGCCCGGCAACGCTCAGCCTGGCTGCCCACAAAAATTGCCAGATCCACTGCGGAACCGGCCAGCAACGCAGCCGTTTGGCTGTGCAGAGCTGCCTCTTCCGATCCCAGTTCCAGCATATCACCGGCGACGAGCACTCGCCGCGGACCTTCCCAGCCAGCCAGCCCTTCAATGCTGGCGGCCAGACTGGCAGGACTGGAGTTGTAGGTTTCGTCGATCAGAGTCCAGAGATTTCCCACAGAGACCTGACCTCGACCGGAGCCCGGTCGAAACGTGTCCAGCCCCCGCTGAATGTCGGTTGGTTGTAATCCCCATTCCCGGCCGACCGAAATCGCCGCTGCAGCGGACAGGACAAGCTGCCTGCCGCCGAAAAACGAGTACTCATCGGTGCCGCAGCGAAATCGGCAGCGTCCGTTCGCTGATGCCACAGCAGTGATTCGACCAGGTCCCTCCGCCCGTTCACCAAAGTACACCACTCGCGCAGATGTCTCTGCTGACATGGCCTGCACTCGTGGATCATCAGCGTTCAGAAAGGCTAAACCGTCGGCTGGCAGACTTGCCGGAAGCTCCGCTTTGGTGCGGGCGATCTGGTCAAGCGATCCGAAGGTCATCAGGTGGCACGGGGCAACGCGTGTGACAACGGCGACGGCAGGACGAGCGAGCTCGCAGAGGAAGCGAATATCGCCCCTCCGCCCTGCTCCCATCTCCACAGCCGCAAACTGATGAGATTCAGATAACTCCGTGAGCGTCAGCGGAACGCCCAGTTCATTGTTGTAATTTCCCGGACTCTGAATCCCCTGCAGACGGGACTGCAGAACTGCGGCGATCATTTGCCGGGTGGACGTCTTGCCGACACTTCCGGTGATTCCGATCAGGGCTGCGGATGACTGCCCACGATTCCACCGCGCGATTTGCTGCAGTGCGACGGCGGTGTCGGCAACAGTGAGCGTTCGCTGGAGCAGATTCGACGTTGAGTCTGCCGGTGCCGGCGACTGGTCCGTCACCACACAAACGGCACCGGCGGCAAGTGCAGAGACCGCGTGGTCAATCCCATGCTGATGCTGCCCCCTGAAGGCAAAGAACGCATCACCGGACTGGATCAGCCGCGAATCCATTCTGCAGCCTGTAATCACGGGAGGCACGTCCGGGCCCGCCAGTGGATGGACGCGAAGCAATTCGGCGAGTTGAAGAGTGGTGAGAGGAAACATCGGCGGGTTTCGATGCGCGTCGTCTGGATTGCAAGTACTGATTGCAACCTGACAGTCTACTCGGCAGCCGCCATTCTGCGAGGGATCCGCAGCGTCATTCCAACCTTCAGTCGATCAGCGGACGCTAATCGATCGCGATTGGCTTCGAAGATCAGACCGTAACGATTGCGGGAACCAAGGTAACGCTCGGCGATGCTGGACAGCGTTTCACCGAACTGCACCGTGTGTTCCTCAAATTCATCGGGTGAGGTAGCTGGCAGGGTGATATCGGCAGCAGGTGCGTCAGAGTCGGCAGGGAACGAGAGCGTCTCAGACGGGGAGATGGCCCTGGCGTGCAGCGGGGGCAGTGGCCGGGCGTCATCAGATCGTCTGGGCGCGGTCACTCGCGCGTGAGATCGCTCGGGATCAAGTTCGCCTTCGGAAGGTTTTCCCGGCGATACGAGCACGGCCCCGCGACCCGATTTCCACGTGCGGTAGCCATCGAGAGAATCGCGGTTGGAGGTATGTTCTTCGAGAGATCGCGGAGTAGTCACGGGGGCGGGAGAGGGGCGGTTTTTCTGGTCCATGTCCTGCAGCACGGACCGCAGAGTCCAGCGAGGTTCGGCCGCAGCGGCTCCGTCCTCCGCTGACGAAGCGTCGTCATCCGGAATGTACAGCGCAATTTCCCGATCGCGGAGACGCTTGTTCAGTTCCTCCCGTCGGGGCTTGCTGAGCGGTTCCGTCAGAGCGACAGGGTCGTGGCGGAAAAACAGCGCTGCAACCACTCCGATCAGGAGGATGCCCATCGCAAATCCGATTTTCCGATCCGAATGCATCCGCAGGACCGCAAAGAAGAACAGACAGGAGAATTTAAGCACCTTCAATCTAACTCAAATCCGCAGGTCGTTTCAAAAAAACCACAGAAAGCGCACAAACACATTCAAGTTTCCTGCGGAGGTTGACGGGACGGGGCGGTGCGGCGGGAATTCGGAGCTGGAGCAGAGCGGAGAAGCGATATTTCGGAACAAATCCGTACAGATCATAGCGTTCGCACAATGCAAACAGGCTGCCGGGAGGGCGAAGCTGGGATGACGAAACGGTGTTAATTCGGGCGAATTGGGATGTTTTCAGTTCTGCTTGCCAGTTGACAGCTCTCACCGCGATCCCTTGTGCAGGGACTGTTGGTCTCTCGCAAAGGCGCAAAGGAAGTGCCACGCTGCAGGTGCCATGCACCTCAGGGCCGTACTTTGACCACCAAGCCATTCGCCATTAGTGCTGAATTCACTGCGTTTTGCCCTAAAACTCTGTGTCCTCTGTGTCCTCTGTGTTTAAGAAAAAATTCTCCTCACGCGTTGTTGTTTCACCATCCCAACTTCGCCCTCCCGGATGGGCTCTTCCAGCCGGGGCACACTTTTTTAATCTTCATCATCCGCGATGACCTCCCGGAATGGTGGATGGCATCTGATGCTGCGCAATTTTTCGCTGCAGGTGCCATGTACCTTAGCGCCGCAACGCACCCTTTTTGCCGGCCACGGCCCATCTAATTTCGCCAGTGTCTGCGACTGCGGGGACTGTCCCCGGCGACGTTGCTGTCGTTGCGGTTTCTGGGGACTCTTCGAATTGTGACGATTCTACCGCCCGGCCAACCGCCGCTGTTGCACGCCTGCCGCCGTGCCCGCGGGGACTGTCCCCGGTGTCGCACCAAGTGATGCGGATACCAATAAATTCTCTAAGATTTTCGCTGCAGGTCCAACTCAGGTGCCATGCACCTCTGACGTCGTGCGCACTTTGGCGGCGTGCGTACCGTTACCGGGGGATTGACATCCCCCGTACGCCGTGTCACGGTGGAGCGGATCCAGAGAACGAAATCCGGTGTCTTTAACACCGTTTCACCATCCCAGCCCCGCCCACCCAGGTCTTCACCCGTCTGTTCACAGGATTCCGGAGAACTTCAACGCCATTGGGGGCACGGGTGGCGGAGGTGATGCTGGAATCGCCAGGCTTTCAGGGGGGATTCCCAGGGAATTTCTGCAGCATTCCGCAATTTGCCGTGTAGACTGCAACCAGCGTTCGCGGGACGGAAAGTTCCAACGCGAGGCATCTGATCGGCGTATTTGTGAAAAGACTTCGCTGCGACCTTCCGCAAAGGGGTATTATTACCCAGTTCAATCAGAAAGTTCCGGGCGTGTTTCAGAATTTTTTTCTGCTGGCAGAGATTCGTTCGCAGCTCACCACTGCCCAGATTGACTGGACCTGGTGCTGGCTGGTGACATTTGCCCTCCTTGTGGGACTTGTTGCCATTTCCTACGGGACGCGCCCGGGAGTGATTGCCAGAGCGACCACCAAGGAAGCGGTTCGTCAGCCGCTGTTTCTGCTGCTGGTGGTGGTTTCTGTGGGGGTGTTGCTGCTGAATGCGGTGCTGCCGTTCTTCACCTTCGAAGACGAAATCAAAATGCTCAGCGAATGCGGTCTTGCGACCCTGCTGATCGCGGGAGCATTTCTGGCTGTCTGGACGGCCGGGACAAGTATTACCAGCGAGATCGAGGGCAAGACCGCCATGACTCTGCTCAGTAAGCCCATCGACCGTCGGCAATTTCTGTTTGGAAAATTCATCGGTATTGTGCAGTCGGTCATCTGGATGTTTGTGATTCTGACAGTCGCGTTTTCCGTGCTGCTGTACCGCGGTGTGGGTTCAGATCAGCGGGAACAGTCGCTCGACGTTGCACCATTTTTCCAGTGGGTTTCAGTGGCGGATGTCGAACTGCCATTGCCGCATCCGGTTCGCACCGCTGCCATCGCTCAGGTACTGCCCGGCATTGCCCTCACGTTCCTGCAGGTTTGTGTCCTGGGTGCCATCAGCGTCACCGTAGCGACTCGGCTGCCAATGGTCATGAATCTGGTGATCTGTTTCGCGGTATTTGTGATCGGGAATCTGACAGAGATTATTGTGAACCGCAGTGTGGCAGGAGAGGCGGCTGAGTCAGTAACCTTCACCGCGCGTTTGATTTCGATGGTGATTCCGTCGTTGTCTGCCTTCAATATTTCCTCAGCGGTTGCCACCGGCCGAATCGTTCCGCCGGAGTATCTTGGATACAGCTTGTTCTACGCCGTGACTTACATCTCTGCCATGCTTCTGCTGGGCTTTCTGCTGTTCGAAGATCGCGACCTTGCCTAGCAGGCTGAAGTTCACGCCGGATCCTTTCAAATTCGCCGCTTCGGAGCAGTTCCGTGAATGCATCGAAGGAATTTCAGCGGATTGTTTCATTTCCGGCCTTTCTCGGGGCAGGTCTGGCATCCGCCTTTCTTGCTTCATTCGCCGCCGCAGTCCTGCTCTCAGCTGCACTCGTCTGCGTTGCCTCTGCCTTCTGGCTTTCTACCCACGAACCCTCAGCTTCTTCGCCCGCCGGTCTGCTCCGACTGGCCGCTGAAGGCTCTTCTTCGCTGCCATTTCAGTTTCTCTCAGCTGCCGCCCGCAGACTTGTACTCCTCCAGTCTGATCGCTCCACCCTGCTGACTCTGCTGGCTGCTGCCACCGTGACCTTCATCCTCAGCCGGCTTCTGTCTGCCTGGGCCTCCGGACAGTGCTCACGTCACGTGGCCGCCTGTATCCAGCGGCAGCGACAGCACCTGCATCGCAAGGCCATTCGTCTCGAGCCGGCTGACGTCACCGGAGAACAGACCGCTCTGCTCGACCGACTCTTCGGCAGTGCTGCGCATGAACTGCAGCAACGAACTGCTGAGTGGGCTCAAATTGTCTGTCAGCGAACTCCCGAAACACTGCTTGCTGTCTCCATCGCCCTCATGATCGGCTGGAAAACGGCTCTGCAGGCCATTATCCCGCTGATCCTCGGACGCCTGTTGCTGCAGCGCCAGCAACAGCAGCTCCGATCATCCACTCAGTTGCTTGCCGAGCAGGCTTCTCGTGGACTGCTCCGCATGACCGACAGTCTCCGCAAGGCACGTCTTGTCAGCAGCTTTGGGATGGAGCAGCACGAGCAGCAGCAGTTCGAGCAGCAGCTCGTTGCGTGGCGAGACAAAAGCGAACAGCTGCGGACCCAGCAGTCGATTGGCGAATTGCAGCAGCAGCTCACGATGCTCCTGTCCGGTGGTATCCCGCTGGTCCTGCTGTCCCTTCACATCCACGCCGGCCTGCCCTTTCTCGATGGCCTGCTGCTCGGACTTTTGCTGCTCGTCATCGCCTCCGCACTCCGCGATTTCACCCGTCTTCCTGAACTCGCATCCGAAGGGAGTGAACGCGCAGATGAAATTGCGACCTGTATTGATCGCGTTCCCGCTGTCAGCCAAAAGCCGGGTGCAACCTTCCTGCAACCCATGTCCCGCACCCTGACTCTCAATCAGGTCTCCTTCTCAACTCCTCACTCCGCACCACTCCTCCAGGGACTCGATCTCAGAATCACATTCGGCGAACGAATCGCCCTGCTGTCCCTGACCCCCGAACCAGCACTCGCCGTCGCCAGCCTGATCCCCCGCTTCATTGACCCGGATCCCGGTCAGGTCCTGATTGACGGTCGCGACATTCGCGAAGGAACGCTCGAATCACTCCGCGCAGAAGCCCTCTTCGTCAGCGGAGATGATCCCGTCTTCGATGCCACTGCACTCGAAAACATCACCTGCGGACAACCCGACATCACTCGCCAGCAAGCTGTCGATGCCGCAAAACTGGCCCACGCAGACAACTTCATCCGCACCCTCCCCAAAGGCTACGACACTCCACTTGGCGAACACGGAGTGAACCTTGATGCGGGACAGCGATTCCGACTCAGTCTCGCTCGAGCCGCCGTTCGCGAACCCGCCATCCTGATCATCGAAGAACCCCAGATACCCCTCGATGCCGCCACCAAATCCATGCTCGATGACGCCTACCAAAGGCTCTCAGGAAATCGAACCGTCATCTTCCTCCCCTCCCGCCTTTCCACCGTCAAACGCTGCTCACGAGTGATCATCGTTCATGAGGGCAAAGTCGCTGCCGACGGTACTCACGAACAACTGCTCCACAAAAGTGACCTCTACAGGCACTGGGAATATGTTCGTTTCAACCCCTTCCGCGGTGAAGAAAACAGCGAACGCGGCTGACTGTCGCCACCAGCCACTTTGAGTGCCCTCCCGCGCAGTTCTTCTCTCCCGCCCGGCGGGGTGTTTGTGTGGTAGTTCCACTCCCTCACGGTCGCGGCTCGGCGGGGGCGGTGGTGGCGTTTTTTGGGGGGTGTCCACTGCGATGTGTTCCCACTCTGCTCGCCACGTCGCCACCGCGTGCGGCAGGAGTCGACACAGCAACGGGGAATTGAACGGATCGTCGCCAAATCACATCGACTGCGAGAGTGTTATCCAAACGACTACATTACATTGCAGCAAAAGATCAACAAAAAATCGCATTAAATGCATACAAATAAATGACTTAAATCAAATTCATGGCAGTCATGGCACGTCAATCGCTCATTGATTCTCCCAATCGCACTGGCGACCCAGTGCTCGAAACAGAACACTTCAGGGGAGAGCGAACATGAAGACTCAGACATGGTTGACTCGAATGGTGTGTGGAACTGCGGTGCTGCTGTGGACGGGTGTCGGATTTGCCGACGATCTGACCAACCTTCTGCGATTGGTTCAGGCAGTCGCTCAGGAGCGTTCCGGTGCATCGCGTTCGGACCGTGGCAGTCGTGAGCGTTTTCAGGATTCATTGCAGCAGCCTGCGGCAAGAACCTCACGTGAATCGTTCAAGCGTAACCAGGAGCAGGGCTGGCCGGAGCAGTCGTTTGACCGCAGCAGTCGCGTGCCGGTTCGGGGCCGCGGGCCGAGCTCGGAAAGCCGGGTGCCGTCGGGCAGTATTCGCCAGCCAAATTCCGGTCGTTCTGCGTCCCGTCTGAACGACTACGAGGACCACAGTTTTGGTCACGAGCGAGGGTACGACCCGGGCGGTGATTACAACTCACGCTACGACTTTGGCTCTGATCGGGGATTCGGAAATGACGGGCGTTTCCCGGGCCATGGCTGGGTTGAAGAACGGCAGTCGGCCGAATTGTCTCTGAGCTTTGGCAGCGATCGCTTTCGCGTGGCTTATGGCACGCCGCGAACCGTTCCCGGCTACATCGCTCGACAGCCGATTCCTGTCCCTGTCCCGGTGCATCAGGTTGGGGAAATCGTTCGCTGCCGGGTACCGCTGGCGACGTGTGTGCGAGTGAGGGGTGCTGATCACATCTGCGGACACTTCGTGCCGGCAATCGTCGCTGTACGGGACCCTGCTCTGTGTGAACACGATGTAGATCGGCTGGTGTATGTTCAGATCCTGGTTCCGCCAATACCACCGCGAAAAATTGAAGTCTCTCGCTGCCACACCCGGGTCGAACTCTGCTACGGGGAGCTGGACGTGGAAATTGTATCGAAAAACGGTGTGATTTCCGTGGAATATGACGACTAACCCAGCACTCCGCTGCTGACATCCTTCCTCCGTGGTGATAACGTAAAGGCTTCATTCGGCGATCAGTCGCCAGAGCTGCCAATCCCACTGGAGTCCAGCCATGCGGTTTGCCCCGCTTTTCCACTTTGTCCTGTTCAGCATCACTCTTTGCGGCACTGTGCCGGCTGTTGGGGACGAATCTGCCTCCCTGCAGCCGGCTCCGCCGTTGTATCACTGGGACTTCAGCCAGGCTGGTTTCGGTTCTTCCACGGGATCCCTCATTCCGCAGTCCGTGAAGGGCTCACCAGATTCCGGTGTCCCCGGTCCGCGTCCGCCTGTTTATCCCGGATTCGCACCCGATAACACAGCCCTGCTTCTCGATGGCCGCTCGTGGCTGCAGTACAACGATTCACCCGATGCACAACTCGATCTGCAATCGGGCGACAGTCTCGGTCTCGAAGCCTGGGTCCGCACTTCGACAATAGCCGACGGTCAGCAGGTTTACGTGATTGGCAAAGGCCGCACTGGTCTCCCAGGAACGCTCAGAGACAACCAAAGCTGGGCGCTGCGTCTGCGTGGCATGGGTGGTACGGTGCGAGTCAGCTTCCTGTATCGATCGGCTGATCAGCCCGATTCTCAGGGCGAACTGCATCGCTGGAACTCCACCGCCGGTTTCACCGCCGACGACGACTGGCATCACGTGGCGGTGTCGTTCCGGTTTGGCAGCGACCAGCCGCCAGTGGCGTGGATCGACGGTGAACCGTCGGACGGTACGTGGGATATGGGGGGCAAGACTTTTTCTCGCGCTCCGTACTCTGACGACGACCAGCTCTGGGTCGGTTCGGCTTCCGGCGGTAGTCCCGGCAATACGTTTCAGGGTCTGATGGACGATCTTCGCATCTACCGCCGTGCACTGACCGACATTGAAGTCCAGCAGCGAGCCAGGACCACTCGCCGAACTCAGTCGCTTCCTGAAGTCGCCGCCTCAGAATTGCCCACGGACGCCGTGTTCGTCGATATCCGGGAGAACGTCAGGCAGGCGGACCCGTGGAATCGCGATCGCACCCGCATCACTCAGCAATGGACTCAGTCTTCAACTGCCCTGCTGCGGCTGCCTCGCAAATACATTTCTGGCGGACTGATCGGCGACCGCAGCAACCCCAGTGTCGTCCGCATTCGACTGCAGCTCACGACTCCCGAAATACAAACACAACTGCTTATCCGAGCTCGTTCCGCCGCTCGACTGCTCGTCGATGGTCACGAAATCCTGCAGCTCACCCAGGCCCCCTACGCTTCAGACGGGCATCAGGAAGTGCCCCAGCCCCCGGAACCGCTCTACACCGCGATGCATCCCGTTCCCGCCGGCGATCAGGAAGCGGTCGCCCCGATCACGCTGACTGCTGGTACGCACCTGCTGGAATTCGAAGCGGTGGCCGGTGGAAAGAATATGCGGGTAGAGCTCAGCGAGACGCTGCTGGCCATGGGTTCCCCGGAAACCGTCTTCCAGCTGCTGGGCTTTGGCAACTCACCACAACTGCTCACCGAAGCAGCCTGGCGTCCCTTTATCTCCAGCGAATACGCCCGCCTGCAGGAGGTTGATGCTGCTGAACGTCGCAGAATGGCCGCAGACGAACAGCAGTACTGGGAACAGCGGCACGCCCAAATCCGTGAACTGCTCGGCCCTGCCGCCGCCAGCCTCACTTCCGCAGATATTGATGCTCAGCTGCAGACAACGCTCGCCAGCCAAAAACTCACTCCTCTCCCGCTTGTCGATGACTCCACCTTTCTCCGCCGCCTCGCGCTCAGTACCGTCGGCGTGATCCCCTCCCCGGCTGAAACGCAGTGGTTCCTCGAACAACCTGCAGCCACCCGCCGCAGCCTCGCTGTAGACCGCTACCTTGACGACCCCCGCTGGGCTGATCACTGGGTCTCCTACTGGCAGGATGTGCTCGCCGAAAACCCCGGTATCCTCAAACCGGAACTCAACAACTCCGGTCCGTTCCGCTGGTGGATCTACGAGTCGTTCCGGGATCACAAGGCCATGGACAGATTTGCCACTGAACTCGTGCAGATGAAGGGCAGCAGACTGGGCGGCGGTCCCGCGGGATTCGCCATGGCCTCCCAGAATGACGTGCCGTTTGCCGAACGGGCGATCGTGCTGGCCTCCGCGTTCGGAGCCCGCAGCCTCAAGTGTGCCCGCTGCCACGATTCACCCGTCAACGATTTCTCCCAGCAGCAGCTCTTCGCCATGGCCGCACTCCTTAACCGAGCCCCCGTCCCGGTACCGGCCACCAGCAGCGTTCCCAAACGCCCGGACGGCAGTCGCTCCCCTGCCATCACCGTCAGCATTGAACCTGGCACCGCCGTGGCCCCCGCGTGGCCCTTTGGAGAACCCGCCGCCTCCGCCGAACTCTGGAATTCGCTGCTCCGCAATCCCACTGACACCCGCGAGCAACTGGCGCTGCATCTCACGCACCCAACACAGTCCAATTTCGCCAGCGTGATGGTCAATCGGCTGTGGACAGGGCTCTTCGGACGTGGCCTGATACCGGATCCAGACGACTGGAACGGCGGCACCAGCGACCATGCGGGACTTCTGGAACGGCTGGCCGCACACCATATTGCCTCCGGCTACGATCTCCGTGCCAGTGCCCGCCTGATCTTTAACTCAGACGCATGGCAACGAAGCACTGCACCCGAAGATTCGCCGCTCGCAAAGCACTTCGGGGCTCAGTCGCTGCGGCGAATGACGGCCGAACAACTGCTGGATTCGCTCTACCTGGCAGCCGGCAAAACCTTCGACGCGGAAATGCTCACCCTCGACCCCGAAGGCCGTCGCCCCGATGACTCCTTCCTCAATCTCGGCTCGCCCTCCCGCGCCTGGCATCTCTGTTCGCTCTCCAACGAACGCGACCGCCCTGCACTCGCCCTGCCCGTCGCCCAAAGCCTCATCGATCTGCTCACAGTCTTCGGCTGGCGCGATTCCCGTCCATTTTCCGCCACCGCCCGCGACGATCAGGCGACCGTCCTGCAGCCACTGACACTCGCCAACGGCAACGCCGGACACCGACTTGTACAGCTCAGCGACAACACCGTGATCACGGAACTGGCCCTGACCGCTGCAACCCCACAGCAGTTCACTGAACAACTCTTCCGCCGCGTACTGGGACGCGAACCGTCTCCCACCGAACTCGAACAGTTCACTGCGGAACTGGCCGAGGGCTTTGCAGACCGCGTGGTGCCGGAAGCAAAGCCGCGACCACCCCAGGCAAAGCGAAACTCCGTCAGCTGGTCCAACCACCTCAACGCTGCGGCCACACGTCAAAAACACGAACAGGAAGAAGCCGCCCGCCTTGGCGACCCACCCACGGAACGACTCACCGAAGCCTGGCGTACCTCCGTCGAAGACGTACTTTGGGTGCTCATCAATGCACCCGAATTTGCGTTTGTGCCGTGAAGGACCCAGCCACGGTGCCCAATGACGTTGAAGTTCTCTGGAATCCCGCGAAAGGATGAGTAAAAACCCGGGATGGCGAGGCTCCTGCCGAGCCACCGAACGCTGGTCCGCGTTGTGAGCGATTGCCAGTGATACCAGCCGCATGGCGGCAGCCTGCGGGCAAAGGCCCCTGCCAACGCCCTCGCCAGCGCGCGCACCTTCGGTGCGAAACACAGCCGGGGGCTTCCGCCCAACCGCTCAGTCGCTTGTCAGCCGCGTGGCTGCCGCCTGCGGGCAAACGGCCCTGCCAACGCCCAACCAACGCCACCGACAGCGCGCGCACCTTCGGTGCGAAACGCAGCCGGGGGCTTCCGCCCAACCGCTTAGTCGCATGGTTCAGCCGCATGGCGGCAGCCTGCGGGCAAACGGCCCTGCCAACGCCCAACCCACGCCACCGACAGCGCGCGCACCTTCGGTGCGAAACACAGCCGGGGGCTTCCGCCCAACCGCTCAGTCGCTTGTCAGCCGCATGGCGGCAGCCTGCGGGCAAACGGCCCTGCCAACGCCCAACCAACGCC
>Ga0172372_10000195_pt1 | contig 94090 bp, 89 predicted proteins | sample LakKiv5m_2_FD_114544 | JGI IMG/M metagenome (GOLD analysis project Ga0172372, IMG submission 114544) | Freshwater microbial communities from Kabuno Bay, South-Kivu, Congo - kab_092012_9.5m | ecosystem: Environmental > Aquatic > Freshwater > Lake | place: Democratic Republic of the Congo... | reverse complement strand
TGACAACATGGTTTACCGAGTGAATCTGGATAGGAAAATTGGCTCGTTAAGGACCTCCTTATAAAACAGGGTCAAACAAAAATCTTCAATCGGTGGACTAAAATCCCACAAAAAAAGCGCAACTAACATATTATCAGTTAATTACGCTTCATTTTAGCGGAGACTGAGGGATTCGAACCCTCGATACCCTTTAGGGGTATACACACTTTCCAGGCGTGCTCCTTCAACCACTCGGACAAGTCTCCAAAGGGGGGCAAAAATAAGGAAAACCAGTGGGTTACCAGTTGCCGGACTGGTCGCGATTGAGTCGTTCAAAGGCTTCGTCAGACAGTTTGTGTTGCTTCCACTCGGGGTCGTACGATACGAACCAAGAGATCCAAAAGCTTCGGCTAAGTCGCATGATCCAAGGCTGTAAAATAATCAGCAGCAGTGCGTTGCTACCCATCCACCAAAAAAATCGATTATCGTTGGTCGAAAAGCCGATGAGTATCCACCACGCCACAAGGGTCGATACGGTTAGGGCCACGGTCAGCGCATAACTAACGTAGCCGGTACCATAATAGAAACCTACTTCGATCTCGGTGGGTTGTCCGCATACCTCGCAGGTCACGGGCATATCAAGGTTACCCTTGTAGCGCAGATTAAGGGGATTCGAAAATAATTTCCCTTCGCGGCAGCGAGGGCAGCGGCATTGCAGTGCCGATTGCAGGTAAGATCGCTTGTTGTTGGTTGACATTATTAATGCGGTAAATTTTCTTTTATTGATCCATACACCCAAGTACCGGCAATAGCACTGAGCAGTGTTACAATTACTACAAGGGCGCCGCTACCGATCTGAGCAAACAAAGGTCCTGGACAGGCTCCTGTCATCGCCCAGCCAAAACCAAAGAGCAACCCTCCGTAGATCTGTCCTTTGCTGAATTTCTTCTCTTCTAGTCGTATCGTTTCTCCATCGATAGTCTTAAGTCCAAGACGCTTAATAAGAAATACGCTGATGGCGCCCACAACGACAGCTGACCCAATAACGCCATACATATGAAAGCTTTGCAGTCGAAACATCTCCTGAATTCTAAACCAGGCAATTACCTCTGCTTTGATCAGTACTATGCCAAATAAGATGCCGGCCAGTAAATATTTAATATTGGATGATAAAGGACTGCTGAGTTCGCTTTGATTCACGCACATGGCATTTTCGGAGCGTATCTCGAAGTCTGTATTGATGGGTTTTTGCATAGAAGGATTGTTATAATTAAGGGTAGTTACATTTTTAAAATAAAAGGTAAGATCAAGTTGGCCATAATAAAACCACCTGCCATAAAGCAGCAAGTAGCGACAAGTGAGGGCCATTGTAAATTGCTCAATCCCATAATGGAGTGTCCAGAGGTACAGCCCCCGGCGTAACGGGTGCCAAAGCCCACCAGAAAACCGCCAACGACCATTAATATAAATCCGCGAGTGGTTAGCAGGGCGGGCCAGTTAAATACTTGCGAAGGAACTAGTCCGTTGTAGTTATCAATTCCATAGGTAGCCATTTCACTAACCAGCTTAGGGTTTACGACCATAGGGGTGGAGTCCATTAAAAAATTAGCCGCTAGGATGCCACCTAACAATACTCCTGCCACAAAGAAAAGATTCCAGATCTCTTTTTTCCAGTCATAGTTAAAAAAGGGAATCTTGGCAGGAAGACATGCGGCACAGACATGTCGCAGCGAAGAAGAGATACCAAAGGTTCTGTTGCCAATAAGTAATAACAGAGGCACTGTCAATCCAATTAAAGGGCCTGCTACGTACCAGGGCCAGGGTTTTGTGATCCATTCAGGCATAGGATATACGTTTTTTATAATTCAAAACTAGTATTTAAAAAAAACTGTCTTCGGTCATACAGATCGGTACCACTTTTATGCAGGCTCCATTGGTATCCCAGATTGATCTCTTGCTTACCGACTCGCCATTGAAGCGCATTATAAAAGCGATTGTGATCAAATCCTACATACCCCGATTGAACGGCCCATAAAAATTCATTCGATAATTGATAACCCAACTGATTGTTGGCCGATGGTCTCCAAAGGGGTACAATAAAAGTATTTTGAATGCGCAGGCGAGTGGCAAATCGATAAGCATCGCCGCCTATATCAATAAATCTAAACTCGTACCAGGCGCGGTTGCGATTGTTGACTTTGCCCAGCAAATAATTTCGCTGGATGCCAAGTGTTGTCCGCAGCTCAGTATAAGTATCCGTAGCACCGGCAGCATTTTTGATGGTGGTAAAGCCATGATAGGAGAGTGGACTATACCAAAAGATCCAATTTTTATTGAGTTTCCAATAAAGCCAGGGGCGAAAAAGAGTCACCGAAGGGTAGTGAAAGATATTCTTGTCTTCTGTTTTATAGTTTGCTTGCATGCGCTGGTGAAATTCAAGTCCTACTGCTTTTGTAGGCTTTTGCCAATGAATCACATTTACGCGTAGCCAGGCCTCACGACGATCTTGGCTATGCGCCTCGGTCACGAGCACCATCAGTAGCCAGATCGGTAAGATTATTTTCACCTTCACTCAAGGTTGGGTAGACGAGCACACAAAATCGGTAAGACTAAACCGGCCACTGTCCTTAATGGCTTTAAAACCTCCTTTTACATCGATCAATTTATCGTAGCCACGCGCACGCAAAATGGAGGTGAAGATCATCGAGCGGTATCCACCCGCACAATGCACATAGTAGGTTTTATCTTTATCGATCTTGGCCATGTTGTCATTAACTACATCTAGTGGCAAATTTTCTGCGTTGGCGATATGCTCGCTTTGGTATTCGCTCGCTTTACGAACGTCAAGAATAGAAACGGCATCATTTTTTTCCAGCTCTGCTAATTGATCGGCGTCGATAGAAACAATCTGATCGATTTCTTTACCGGCAGCTTGCCAGGCGGCGAAACCTCCTTTTAAATAACCGATGGTATAATCATAGCCTACTCTTGCCAAACGGGTTACTACTTCTTCTTCGCGTCCTTCATCGCAAACTAGTAAGATCTCTTGTTTAATATCGGGTATCATGGCGCCGACCCAAGGGGCAAATTGTCCATCTATGCCAATATTGATGGAATTAGGAACAAATCCTTTCGCAAACGTTTGTGGGGCTCTTGTATCAAGTACCAGCGCACCTGTTTCGGTAGCAGCCGTTTCGAAGGCATCGGGGCTAAGGGCTTGTTGACCTCTCTCTAGCACTTTGTCGATGCTCTCGTACCCCTGAATGTTCAGCATTACGTTGAGGGGAAAATAAGCAGGAGGGGCCGCCAGACCATCCGTCACTTCTTTGATGAACTCTTCTTTTGTCATATCAGCTCTAAGAGCATAGTTAGTTTTTTTCTGATTGCCCAGCGAATCGGTAGTCTCTTTGCTCATGTTCTTTCCGCAGGCACTGCCAGCACCATGTGCAGGATAAACGATCACCTCATCGGGGAGGGGCATAATTTTATTTCTAAGAGAGTCGAATAAATAACCGGCTAGTTTTTCTTGGGTGAGGTCACTAGCTACTTTTTGTGCTAGGTCGGGGCGGCCCACATCACCAATAAAAAGGGTGTCGCCCGAAAAGATGGCATGGGGTTTACCCGTAGGGTCTAGTAGCAAATAACAGGTGCTTTCCATGGTGTGGCCGGGAGTATGCAAAACTTTGATGATAAGCTCTCCTACCTTAAATTCTTGGCCATCGCTGGCAATGATCGCGTCAAAGGCGGGGTTAGCATTGGGACCATATACGATGGGAGCTCCCGTTTTTTTACTTAGGTCTACATGTCCCGACACAAAGTCGGCATGAAAGTGGGTTTCGAATACGTATTTGATCTTCGCATTGTTGCGAGCAGCTTTTTGAATATAGGGCTCTACTTCCCGCAATGGGTCAATAATAACGGCCTCTCCTTTACTTACTATGTAGTAGGCACCTTGTGCCAAACAACCGGTATAGATCTGTTCTACTTTCATATTTCTTACTTTAATTAGCTATGCAAATTTCGTGTAATTTTTTTCATCCCGCGGGTGACGAAAGTCACATTACTGTCTACTTCCTAAGGCCTCTTTAACTAACACATAAACGCCCATCACCAGCACAAACCATCCGAATCCTTTTTTAAGTTGGGCGCCTTCTATTTTCTTGCTCAAGGCATTACCGGCAAATATGCCTAGTACGGCCATTAATGTTACAACAAGAAGTAACGACCAATCCATAGACTGTTGCGAAAGATCTCCGGTAAATCCTATTAGCGATTTGGCAGCAATAATGAGCAAAGAGGTTCCTACTGCTTTTTTCATGGGCAGTTTGGTCAGCATCACCAGAGCTGGAATAATTAAAAATCCTCCCCCGGCTCCTACTAGTCCTGTAAGTAGCCCGACTAGGGCACCTTCTAACACAATCAGGGGATAGTTATAAGAGAGTGCACCCTCTGAACTTTCAGTATTGTTTTTTTTATCTCTGATCATTGATACCGAGGCAGCTACCATCAACACGGCAAACAAGATCATCAGCAATACGCTTTTGGTCAGCACCCAATCGCCAAACTGCAAAATGTTGGTAGGAATGTTGGGTACTATCATCTTTCGCGTCAAAAATACAGCCGCAATCGAAGGTGCTCCAAAGATGAGTGCTGTTCTTACATCTACCAGTCCCTCTTTGTATTTAGGGTACACGCCTACCGCGCTGGTAAATCCTACTATAAAAAGAGAATAAGCGGTGGCTAGTACGGGCTCTACACCTAGCAGATAGACAAGGACAGGAACGGTTAGTATTGATCCTCCGCCTCCGATAAGACCGAGCGAAAGTCCGATGAGCAGCGAAGCGGCAAAACCGATTAACTGTGCTGTTGTTAAACTAATTGCTAGTGCAGTGATCATGTAAAAAATTTCGACAAAGCTATTGAAGTCGCTGTAATACGACCGTGACTAAGGTCACGAAGTAATTTCGATCATGTTTCGGTGCAAAATAAGCTCTCCTCGTTGCTCCATTTTTTTAAGTAAGCGCGAGATGACCTCTCTGGAACTATTAAGGTCTTCGGCGATCTGCTGGTGTGATATTTCGAGATGTTTATTTCCCGTCTTTTCTTTAAAGCGCTTTAAATAAAAATGTAATCTCTCGTCCATGTTACGAAAGGCAACATCATCGATTACAGATAAAACCTCGTCGAATCGACTCCGATATGTTTGCAACACAAACTGATACCAACTTCGATGATCTTTCATAAGTGTGTCCATCAGTTGGATAGGTATCAGCAAGATCTCGCAGTCCTCTTCTGCCACAGCAGTAATTTCGCTTGTATCGGACTGCATGGCACATATCATAGATACAGCACAGGCCTGCCCAGGACCCAGGTAATACATTAAAAATTCTTCGCCTTCGGGTCCTTGCCGGTAAATCTTTACCCGACCTTGTAAGATCAGCGCAGTCGATCGGATGTATTGCCCTGTTCTCATAATGACCTCTCCTGCGGTAAAGCACTGTTGCTTAGACTCTTTCTCAATAAGATCTAAGACGGCGGGCTCAAATTGTGAAAAAAGCTTTTTAAAATTCATTCTATTTTTTTTGCAACACCAGCTCCATCTGCGAACTGCGACTTCCTTTTATCAAGAGATGCGTATGCTCAAATTGTTGTTGCTGTAGCCATTGTCCGGCGGCCACCGCATTCTCGAAGCGAAGAAAGGGGTGTTCGATCTTATTAAAGTCTCCTCCTACCAGTGCAACATGCTCCCATGGATATTGTGCGATCAGTGCGGCAATGAAACGATGCTCGGCAAGACTCTCGTTGCCCAACTCGGCCATGGCGCCGAGCAACAATATTTTTTTATTGGCTTTTAATCGGGCAAAATTTTCGATGGCCACCCGCATGCTGCTGGGGTTAGCATTGTAGGCATCTAATATGATGGTGTTGGTTCCTGCTTGCAGTAGTTGCGAACGACTATTCGATGGCGCATAGGCTTCGATGGCCGCGACAATTTTGGGCAGCGGTACGCCAAAATGATTCCCCACAGCTACGGCTAGCATTACATTGGCAAAATTATAATCGCCGACCAGTTGGGTCTTGAGTATATAATTTTCATTGATGGCCCCGCTCGGTGTATGCGTCAATCTTACTTGTAAAAAAGGATCGGTAGAAGAGGAGTGCTGTTCTTTCGACTCATTGCCCGGTACGATCTCTCCTTGGTAATCGGCCTCTTGGCTGCCATACGTAATACAAGTAGGAATGCCCTTACACATGTTACGCAGATAGTCATAATCCCACATCACAAATGCAGTGCCTTTATGACTGCGCATAAAATCAAATAACTCACCCTTTCCTTTTTTGACACCTTCTTCACCACCAAATCCTTCTAAATGTGCCTTACCGCAATTAGTGATGATACCATGTGTGGGCTGCACGTACTCGCAATAACCTGCAATCTCTTGTTGATGATTGGCGCCCATTTCTATTACCGCCATCTCGGCATCGGCGCCCACCCGCAACAGCGTAAGTGGAATCCCAATATGATTATTGAGATTGCCTTGGGTGGTATATGTTTTGAAATGGGAAGAGAGTACGGCATGTACTAGCTCTTTTGAAGTAGTTTTTCCATTGCTGCCGGTAATGGCAATAAAAGGGATCTTGAATTGCTGGCGGTGGTGCTTGGCCAGTTGCTGCAGGGTCTGTAGTACGTTATCGACGACGATGGTTCTTTCGTCTATATAGGCATTGGGATCATCAATTACAACAGCGGCGGCTCCGGCCGCCAAGGCTTGCGCAGCAAATGCATTTCCATCGAAGCGGTCGCCTTTGAGTGCAAAGAAAAAATCACCGGCTTGTAATTGGCGGGTATCGGTTTGTAAGCGGGGATGCTTTACATAAATTTGATACAGCTCGGTAATAGACATAGTGCAAATGTAAACAGGTAGCTATAAAAAAACCCTCCGTATCGGGAGGGTTTAAAAGTATCTTGGCAATTATTAGCGTTTTTGTCTTCTGGTCGGAAAGAACAGACCTGTTCTTCTTTTGGGTCCAACCTCGGGGCTGCCTACGCGGTTCATGGCGCATCTAAAACCAATGGTGGCCGAAGACTGGTCATCTTCGAGATAGCGACGGGTGCCGGGGCTCAGCCAATAAGCACGGTCGTTCCAGCTTCCACCTTTATATACTTTAGAGCGAAGCGGATCGAGTAGGGTCGTAACGCCATATCCGTAGGTGGCGGCCGAAAGTGAGTCGCCATCCAAGAAATCAGCAACGTTACCACGCTGGTAATTTCTTCTGCCACGGGCATCGGCTTCTGTTACCTCCAGCATCTTAACGCGTCCAAGGCTATCGCGCTCATAGCGGCTGCTGGGGTCAAGCGTAGTAGAATCGGCCACATACAGCTTCATGAATTTATTTCCTCTAAAAGGAGCCGGTTGATCATCGTAGTCCAGTGTCGAAAGAGGACGATAGGTGTCTTCTACCCACTCACTCACATTGCCGGCCATGTTATAGATACCAAATCCATTGGGGTAAAATGATTCTACGGGGGCTGTATAAAAAGCGCGGTCGTTCAATCCACCTGCCACACCGGCGTTATCGCCTGCTCCTCGCTTAAAGTTGGCAAAGAATTGACCCTGCATACTTCCTTTGCGATTTTCTCGAAGGCCATTTACATTTTGAGCCCAAGGATAGATCTGTTTATTGGATTGCAATTCCTCGCCGCGCTTTCCTTCTTTAATGCTGCGACGGGGGTTTTGTGCAATCAGCCCATAAGCGGCATACTCCCACTCGGCTTCGAAGGGAAGGCGATATTCCGGGCTTACGATACCTGATTCTATGTTGGGTACACTGGGGGTGCTACCTCTGCTGGGCTTCATGGCCTTGCCGGGAGGTGCCGTGTACAATCCGAGCACATATGCGCGGGTATTAAAATTGTTATCTCCTTGCTGCGCACCGGGTCTCAAATTGTTCTTATTGATAAAGCCTTTATCGACCAATGTCTTTTCGTTGTAACGGTCGGTTCTCCACAAACAAAAATCTTTAGCTTGTTTCCAGCTAACGCCAACTACAGGATATAAATTAAAGGAGGGATGGCGAAAGTATAGCTCCACCGATGGCTCGTTGTAGCTGAGCTCGCTTCTCCAAACCAGGGTGTCGGGTAGGGCGCCTTCTACGATCTTGAGATTCTCAGGATCAGAGGGGTCAAATACTTTGGCCAGCCAAAAAATGTACTCGCGGTAATGCACGTTGGCAACCTCGGTGCGGTCAATGTAGAAAGAAGGCACAGATACCCGGCGAGGAATGTTGTTCCATTCGCCCATGACATCCTCTTCGGTTTGCCCCATGGTGTAGGTACCCCCTTCTACAAAAACGAGTCCGGGCCCATTGGCCTGGTCTTTGTTCTTGGCTACCTGAAACCCGCCTTTATCGTTATAATTCCAGCCGGTTACAGAAGATTTGGGGGATTTTTTGGCAAAAACACCCTTACCCTTGCACGAACTGAGCAAAGAAAGGGAGCCAAGGAGCAGCACACAAAGGCTAAAGCGCAGAGTATAAACCATAGTTTCAACAATTGGCCCTTCAACGGGAAGTCAGAAATAAACGCACCCAAAGGTCGGTTATTGCCTATGGACGGCAAACGACCGAAAGGGAAACGCGAATTTAAGTAGTTTGACTCAATTCAGCTTGCAGGGATTAATATTTTTGCCCTGTTGCAACTCGTTTATATACAGTTAGTTATAGGTATTCAACCTTTTTTGGGTATTTTTTTAAAAAAAAGCCAAAATTTAACAATAAACTGGCTTTTGCTGCGTTTATCCCAAATTGCGGGTTCTCAGGTTCTTCCTGGGGCCCCGCATGGTCAGAAAGTAGCCCCAAAACAGTTGATTTCCAGTTCTTGAAAAAAAATTGCTTTTGAGATGCTTTTTAACCAAAAACGCTATATTTACATCATTATTAAAAAATTTCTAATGAGACCAACTGCACTAAAACTAACTGCTGGTATCCTGCTTTTCTGTGGTTTAACTGCTACCGTACTGGCCCAGACCAATCCCATCAATGTTGTAACGACCGCCGTTCCTTTCCTACGTATTGCTCCTGATGCCCGTTCGGGTGCCATGGGCGAAATGGGGGTAGCTACCTCTCCCGATGCATATGCAGGTATCTGGAACGTAGCCAAAGTGGCCTTCAACGACAAGAATGGAGGAATCGCTGCTACGTACACTCCCTGGATGAAAGACCTGGTAAGCGATGTTTACCTGGCTTCTTTGACCGGATTCTTTAAATTAGACGATAACCAAGCTCTTACCGGAACAATTCGTTATTTCAGCTTGGGTAATATTCAGTTTACTGACTTTACCGGTGCTTCACTCGGTACCGAGCATCGCCCTCGCGAGTTCGGTGTTGACCTCGGCTACTCTCGCAAACTCAATAGTAAGAGTGGAGTAGGTATCACCTTAAAATTCATCAATTCTGATCTGACCGGTGGTCTTACCAATGGTAGCACTACTTATAAGGCCGGATCTTCTGTAGCCGCCGACCTGGCTTATTACCATGATGGTAAGAAGAATGGCAATGGTTGGGCTTGGGGAGCTGTGCTCTCTAACCTCGGTGCCAAGATCTCTTATACTAATAATGCCGATGCCAAAGACTTTATTCCTGCCAACCTGGGTCTGGGTGCTACGTACACTAAGAAGTACAGCAGCAACAACAGCCTAACTTTCGGTGCAGAACTCAACAAGTTGTTAGTGCCCACGCCTCCCGGCGAAGGTGCTACCGCTGCTGACCTGGCCGAGTACAGAAGCAAGAGTGTTGTCGGTAGCTGGTTTAGCTCACTGGGCGATGCCCCCGGAGGTTTTGCCGAAGAAGTTAGAGAAACTACACTGGGCGCTGGTGCTGAGTGGTGGTACAACAACCAGTTCGCGCTGCGCGCGGGTTATTTCTACGAGAACAAGACTAAAGGAGATCGTCGTTACTTCACCACTGGTCTCGGTGTTCGTTACGATGCCTTCAATTTCAACTTTGCTTACCTGATCCCTTCTGGAAGTGGTGTTAACCGTAACCCTCTTTCTAACACGCTTCGCTTTACCGTAGCGTTCGATCTGGGTGCTAAAAAATAATATAGCGTTCGAACTTTTTACAAAGGCCCCGCTAATACCGGGGCCTTTTTGTTTATTTGCAAAAAACGAGGCTTATGTCGTTTCGCATTGGATCGGGAGTGGATTTTCATCAATTGGCCGAAGGGCGCGCACTTTGGATCGGAGGCGTTTGTATTCCGCACCACAAGGGAGCCGTTGGCCATAGCGATGCCGATGTGCTTTTGCATGCTATCTGCGATGCACTACTAGGGGCGCTGGCATTGGGTGATATCGGCATTCATTTTCCCAATACCGATGCGGCCTATAGGGATATTGACAGCAAGGTGTTACTCTCTCGCTGCCACCAGCTGATTACCCACAAGGGATATAGAGTGGTCAATGTAGACAGCACCCTTTGTCTGGAGGCCCCCAAGATCAAGCCCTATGTAAGTACGATGTGCGAAGTGATTGCCGGTCTTTTGCAGATTAGCAAAGAGGACGTTTCTGTCAAAGCCACCACCACCGAAAAAATGGGATTTGCCGGTCGCGAAGAAGGGCTTATGGCGTACGCAACGGTGTTGCTTCAAAGAATATAAAGAGGCCCTGCTTATCTTTGCAACGTGTCTGTCGTGCCTATTAAGATCATCAACCGCTCTTCTAATGCGCTCCCTGCCTATGCCACCGACGGTGCTTCGGGCATGGATGTGCGAGCCTATTTGAACGAACCTGTTACCTTGGCTCCTCAGGAGCGAAAATTGATACCCACCGGACTTTTTGTAGAGATTCCCGCTGGCTACGAGATACAAGTGCGTCCTCGCAGCGGCCTGGCCCTAAAGCAAGGTATTACCTGCCTAAATAGTCCCGGTACCATCGATGCCGATTATCGTGGCGAGATCGGGGTTATTCTCATTAATCTTTCAACGCAAGATCAATTAATTCAACCCGGTGACCGCATTGCGCAACTGGTCGTGCAACAAGTGGCCCGCGCCGAATGGAATACCGGTACCGAACTCTCCGAAACTACGCGTAGCCAGGGAGGATTTGGTCATACTGGCCTTCAATAATTCTCTATGACAATTCGCCAACTTTTTGTACTTGCCCTGATCGTACTGCTTTGTTCTTGCAGGGCTACAAAGACCATTCAGACGGCGATCGGAAAAAAAGATACGGTGTCGGCAGAAGATCTCTCGCGCGAGAGGGCCCGCCTCGATTCTATTGCTTTTATCAATGAAAATTACCAGCAACTGCTCTCTAAACGCATCAACTATACTACGTTCAACGCCAAGATGGATGTGGATTACGAAGAAGGGGATGGAAAGAAGCTGAGCGTAAATGCCCAACTACGCATTTATAAAGACAGTGTTATTTGGGCCTCGCTAACGGCACTGCTGGGTATTGAGGGATTACGGGCCTACATAACCCGTGACTCGGTTAAACTACTCGATAAACAGAACAAGATCTATATTGCCCGCAGTGTAGCCTACTTGCGAGAGATAACCGCACTGCCGCTCGATCTATACTCGCTACAGGAGCTGCTGATCGGCAATCCGTTGTTTTTTGATTCTACCTTTACCTCGTATAGCCGGGGTCCTGGTACGATCTCGTTGCATGGGGCCACTGCCTTTTTTAAATTGCTCTTTACGATCGGGGAGACCGATAAGTTATTGCAAAGTGCCAAATTCGACGATCTAGATGAGATTAGAAATCGAACCAGTTTTCTGTTATATGGCGAATACGAGAGCAAGGCGGGGTTTCCCTTCGCGCTCAAACGAAATATTGCCGTTGCTGAGAAGAAAAAGCTGAACGTAGAGATTCGCTACAAACAATATGCTTTTAATGAAACGTTAAGTTTTCCATTTACTGTACCTAAAAATTATCGCCGCGATTGAGCAATAAAATTTATTTTGCAGGCATTCGTTATAAACGTTTCATGTACCGATCATTGCCGTTGCTTCTTGTTTTACTCGCTGGTCTTGCCGTTGGTGCAGGGGCCCAGCCTCCTGCCGATAAGTCGGCCATGGAAAAAGAGCGGCAAGAGATACAAAAAGAGTTAAAAGAGATTCAGCAACTCTATGAATCGGTAAAAGGACAAAAGAAAAAAACCCTCAGCCAGCTCAATGTCCTGAATCGTAAGATCTCTTTACAAGAACGCTATATCGGTAACATTAGCCGCGAGATTAGGTCTATCGATGATGATATTTACCTGAGCGAACTCGAGATCTACCGGCTCAACAAACAATTAGACACGCTGCGGGTACAATACGCCCGGTCCATATCGTATGCCTACAAGAACAGAAGCAATTATGATTATGTGAACTTTATCTTTTCGGCCAGCAGTTTCAATGATGCCATCAAGCGTTTCTCGTATTTAAAGAGCTACCGCGATTACCGCGAAAAGCAGGTGGCCAACATCTATCGCACGCAAGAGCTGATCGGTCAGCGAAAAAAACAACAGCTGGTACGTAAGGATCAAAAGAGTGTGGCGCTCGAAAAGCAGACCAAGCAGATCGAAGAGCTGGCCGTTCAGAAAAAAGAGAAGAATGCCGTAATTAATCAATTAAAGAGCAAAGAAAAAGAACTCGAGAGGCAGATCGCCTTAAAGAAGAAACGCGACCGCGATCTGCAAAGCGCGGTGCTGGCCATTGTGCGCCGCGAGATAGAGCTGGCCAAAAAGGAGGCCGAAGAAAGAAGAAAGGCCGCTGCTGCCAATGCTCCTGCCAAAGGAGAGCCGGTCGTTTCTTCTGGGTCAACGGCAAGTACGTCGGGGGCTGCCGGTAAACCGCTGGCATCGACCGCAGGTGCGACAGAGACTACTTCGAAACGAAATGACCCTGTAAAGCGCCCCGACAGCTACCTCGATCTAAATGCCAGCGACGTTGCGCTTAACAGCAGCTTCGAGGCTAATCGCTATAAAATACCTTGGCCGGTAGATAATGGGATAGTGGTGCTCAAGTTTGGCGATAACAAGATCGAAAACACATTACTGACCATCGATAACCCCGGTATTACCATTGCCACACCTTCGGCGGGCTCTACCGTAAAGGCGGTATTTAATGGTGAGGTGCGCGGGGTCTATAATCTCGGAGACGGAATGGCCGTTACGATTCGACATGGAAAGTATTTTTCTACCTACAGCAATTTGTCTACGGTAAGTGTAGAGAAGGGTAGTATCGTAAAGACCGGACAGGTGATTGGAAAGACCGGTCGTGATGACGATGGAAACGGAGGGCAGATCGACTTTATTCTAACGATGGAAGCCCGCAAGATCGATCCACAAGCCTGGTTGCGCAGGTAGGTTGCGCGGTCCCTTATTTTTTTGAAAGAAATCGTTCGTACAAGGCCTCGTAGGCGGGTATCACGGCATTGATATCGAAGGCAAGGGCTTGCTCTTGTGCATTTTTTCTAAATGTCTTTAGCAGCTTTTCATCTTTTAATAGACGAAGGGCATATTGGCTCATGGTATCCACATCGCCTACTCGGCTCAAGAACCCTGTTTTTTCATGAATATTGATCTCGGACAGTCCGCCGGCATCGGTAGAAATTACAGGCACTCCGGCTGCCATGGCTTCGAGCGCGGCCAATCCAAAGCTTTCGTATTCGGAGGTAAGCAAAAAGATATCGGCAATAGCCAATATATCTTCCATTTGCTCTTGCTTTCCTACGAATAGAATATCGTTGCAAACGCCCAGCTCACGGCTAAGGTCTTCTGTTGTGCTTCGTTCGGGTCCATCTCCCACGAACAATAATTTGGTGGGCACTTCTTTTTTTACATTGGCAAAAATGCGCACCACATCGGTTACCCGTTTGATCTTTCTGAAATTCGACGCGTGTAATAAAAGCTTTTCGCCGTTGGGAGCAATAGCTTTTCGAAAGGCATCGATCGGCTTGCGACTAAACCGGTTTACATCCACAAAATTCTTTATAACCTCTATTTCTTTGGTAATGGCAAAGTAACGATAGGTCTCTTCGCGTAAGTTTTGCGATACGGCGGTTATGGCATCGCTTTCGTTGATCGAAAAGGTGACCACAGGGGCATAGGTCTTGTCGCGCCCCACTAGTGTAATGTCGGTGCCGTGCAGGGTGGTGATGACAGGAATATGAATCCCTTCTTTGGCAAGGATCTGTTTGGCCATATAGGCGGCCGATGCGTGCGGAATGGCATAGTGCACGTGTAGCAGATCGAGTTGTCTGTTCTTGATTACATCGACCATGGTACTGGCCAGCGCGGTTTCGTAGGGCGGAAAATCAAATAAAGGATAGGTGGGCACTTGTACCTCGTGGTAGATAATGTGCGGATCGAACCGGTCTAGCCGTACGGGTTGTTGATAGGTAATAAAATGTACCTCATGACCCTTTTGAGCCAGGGCCTTGCCCAGTTCGGTGGCCAGCACTCCCGACCCCCCAAATGTTGGATAACAAACGATACCGATCTTCATAGTAAAACAGTTTACAAAGGTAGCTTTTTCGGGGTAGGGAGGCCGCTAAATTTATTATCTTCAGATTATGATAACCACGTTGCTTCTCCGGTCGAACCGGACCCGATTGCTGCTATATGCCGCGCTGTTGTGCTCAGGTTTTACAATGCGGGCTGATGCCCAAGCCAACGATTCTATTTTTATTCGGCGATTGGCCGACGAGATCTTGTTACGGTCTACGGCCTACGAAAATCTGCGTGTGCTTACCAAGCAGATTGGGCCTCGATTAGCAGGCTCTGCGGGTATGGTCAAGGCCGAGCAATGGGGAGTAGCCGCTATGCAACGGGCCGGTGCCGACAGCACCTTTAAGCAACAGTGTATGGTACCGCATTGGGTACGCGGCGGGCAAGACCAAGCTCGTGCCTTGGTCAATGGAAAAAGTATTACCCTCGATGTAGTGGCATTGGGTAATTCGATCGGAACCGGACCGGCAGAATTAATGGCTCCTGTACTGGAAGTACGTTCATTCGAAGAATTGCAACAAAGACAGCAAGAAGTAAAAGGCAAGATCGTTTTTTATAACTATCCGTTTAATGCGACCCTGGTGCGTACTTTTCAAGCCTATGGTGATGCCAATAAGTTTCGCGGCCAAGGTCCTTCGCAAGCTGCCCGCTACGGAGCACTCGGTGTCGTAGTCAGAAGCATGAGCCATAGCACCGACAATCATCCTCATACCGGGTCGACCCGTTACGATAGTTTGTATACTAAGATTCCTGCTGTGGCCATTGGTTTGCAAGATGCCGATCGGCTATCGGGTTGGATCGCGCAACGTTCTGCACCGGGCTCCGTACAAGTCGGACTTCGCACGCTGGGTCATTTTTTACCCGATACGATTGGGCATAATGTTATTGGAGAGCTAAAAGGAACCCTGTATCCTAACGAAATTATTACAGTAGGGGGTCACCTCGATAGTTGGGATAATTGTGAAGGAGCTCACGATGATGGAGCCGGTTGTGTGCAGACCATCGAGATCTTACGTGCCTTTACCGCCATGGGCTATAAGCCGCAGCGTACCATTCGGTTTGTGCTTTTTGCCAACGAAGAAAATGGATTGCGCGGGGGTACCCAATATGCCGAAGAAGCAAAGCGCAAAGGAGAGAAGCATGTATTCGCCCTCGAGTCGGATGCCGGTGGATTTACGCCGCGCGCGCTGGGCTTTACGGTCTCTGATGCGCAGTTTCAAAAGCTCATGCAGTGGCAACCCTTGATCGCGCCCTATGGTTGCTCGGAGTTTTCTCGCGGCGGCGGGGGTGCCGATATTGGCCCGTTGAATCGTTTATTCAATACGCCGGTAGCCGGCTTGCAACCCGACTCGCAGCGGTATTTTGATTATCATCACGCACGCAGTGATGTCTTTGAGGCGGTCAATAAGCGGGAGTTGGAGTTGGGTGCCGTCAATATGGCGGCCCTGCTGTACCTGATAGATCGGTATGGGTTATGATCAGCAAGCGGGTTCTAATGGTGAGGCCCTTTGCCTTTGGTTACAACCCGCAAACGGCGGTCAATAATCTTTTTCAGCTAGAGACGGCCAGTGATGCTATTGCAGAAAAGGCCATGCATGAATTTGATACGCTAGTCGCCCTTCTACAAACAAAAGGGGTAGAGGTTCATGTGCTGCAGGATACGCAAGACCCACCAACTCCCGATGCCCTCTTTCCCAACAACTGGATCTCTTTTCACGAAACGGGTCAGTATTTTTTATACCCGATGTTTGCGCTGAATAGACGCGCCGAGCGTAAGGCCTCGGTCTTACAGTATATTGAACAGCGATTTTCTTTTTTTAAGAAGGTCGATCTCAGTTTTTACGAGCAGCAAGATTTTTTCTTAGAAGGAACAGGCAGTATGGTCCTTGATCGGAATGCTAAAATTGCCTATGTCTGTCGTAGTCCTCGAACCCACGAAAGGGTACTGAACAATTTTTGCCAGCTTGCCGGATATACACCTTGTATTTTTGACGCTACTGATAGCGTCGGCTATCCGTATTATCATACCAATGTAATGATGACCCTAACCAACAAACAGGCCATTGTCTGTTTGGATAGTATTGCTAACGACGGGCAGCGACAACAGCTGCTTTCTTTTTGTAGCGAATCAAAAAAACAGGTGGTAACGATTACGCGAAAGCAGGTGAGTTCTTTTGCAGGTAACATGCTCGAACTTCAGGGTCATGGTGGGCTGCCCTTACTGGTCATGAGCACGCAAGCCTATCGTTCGTTGACCCCGTTGCAATGCGAACAACTAAGCCACTATAACGAAATAGTGCACTGTGCGCTCTCTACGATCGAAGAGGTCGGGGGTGGTAGTGCACGTTGTATGCTCGCTGAAATACCCGGCTGATCAGCGATCGGGGAGTACTAAAAAAATTACGGGGCGTTTGTGCAGATCCGGTAGCTGTTGTTTCCACTCGGAAACCGTTTGGGTACGCACCCACTCGGCAGGTCCGGTCAACGCTACGGCTAGGCAAAGAAGCGTAGAGGGCTGCAGCTGTTGAAGCAATGCAGCCAATAGTTGATTGTTACGGTATGGGGTTTCAATAAAAAGTTGCGTAGTGTTCTCTTTTTTCGCAGCGGACTCTATTTGCCGGATCATTTTCTCTCTCGCCTTCTCTTCTATGGGTAAATATCCATAAAAATGAAACTGTTGCCCATTGCCTCCACTTGCCATTAAAGCGAGTAAGATTGAACTGGGCCCAACAAGGGGTTTAACGATGGCACCGTGTCGATGCGCCAGTGCGATCAGCTCTTGCCCGGGATCGGCAACACCCGGACAACCCGCTTCGCTAACAATACCAATAGCATCGTTGGTCTGGAGTGATTGTAGAAAAGCAGCGGTGGTCGCAGGCTCACCGATCGTATGCCAGCTGTATTCATCAATGACCATCTCTTTCCAGCATTTCTTAAAGTAGCGACGGGTGGTTCTTTCGTTCTCGACAAAAAAAACCTTGCATTCTTTAACGGCCTCCATAACGTACGTAGGCAGTACCTGCGTGGCCTCGGGGTGTAACGGGGCGGGTATCAAATAAACGATGGTCATACTTTTTTTACCTGTCGTACACTTAAGGTAGCCGCAATAATGGCATAGGCGGGCGCCAGCCATATCATGGCATGCATGGCAAAGAAAACGATTCCATTGCCAATGGCCAATCCTCGGTGTTGAGAAGAAAATAAAAGGCTTTGCTGAAGCGTAAACCGGTTACGGGCAAATGAATAATCGAGCATAGAGGCGCCAAAGTAATAAGCTTCTAGGGCCAGTGCGATGAGCGGCGTAATCCATCCGGCCAATGGCACCAGCGAGAGTAAGATCAGTCCCATAAAATACAAAAGCTGTCTTCCGGCATTGTGTAGGGCCAGCCGTATGCCGCGCTTGGCATCCTCTTTTACATCAGACCAATTAAAGGGATATTCTTTGCCATCGAGCAGGGCCTCGGTTTTTTCGCTTAAGTACGTAAAGGCAGGCGATCCGACGATCAGTAACGCATATTTGAATAGAGAGAAATAAAACAGCATCAACACCAGTCGAAGCATCATGCCATTCATGACAAATAAAAAACTCAGCCATTCGTTTCGCTCTTGCTGTAGCCAGTTTTCAATGCCCAGCTTTTTGCTCATCCAGGTAACGGCCTCACTCGAAGAGCCTGCAAAAAAGTAAAGCGACGTCAAGGCTAAAACACTGTAGACGATACCCGGCCATAGAATTTCTTGCAGCAGCCGATGGCGCTGTATAAGCAAATGAGCTTCTTTCCAAGACCGAAACGCAATAACGATCTCTTTCACGGGTTCGACATTTATTACGATCAGCTGACCGCTGGTGATCAGAATTTAGGGCAGTTGAGTTTTTTGAGGCTGGGATCGGAGGGTTGTCTAATATAGATCAGCGAGATCTCCATGCCACCCCTTGTATTGGTGGCGGGTCTGAGCAGCGATGTATTGGCATCGTAACTGGCGCCTAATCGAAGTCCTTTGAACTCAAGTCCCACATAGGGAATAAAGGCATCGTTAAGACGGTACCAACTTCCGACATAAACATTGACCGGATCTTCTTCGCTTCGATTTACACTGTACGAGAAGGCTCCTCCTACGAGGGTATTGGTGGCTTTGCTCTGCATGCTATGATTGGCCGCAAGGTGCAAGTAGTGATAGCCTCCAATAGGAATACGCCCGCCGGCTTGCAGGGTGGTTCTGGTGTTAAGAATATATTGTCCGCCCTGAAAACTCTCTTTGGGGCGGTTCAGGTGGTACATAGATGCGCCCAGGTAAAAATTATTATAGCCGTTGGTGCTTCCACTATACAGCAAGCCCGCGCTTAGATCGAAATAGCCAATGCTAAGTTGCTGGCTGTTGAAGATCTCACTGGTAACACCGGTAAAGCCGAGCGGGGTCAACTGATCGGCAAAGATCAATTTGCTTACATCAAGACGTTTGTTAATAAAGGCTCCTTGAAATCCAACCCCTACCTGGTGCAACCCATCCTCATCCATTCCTTTATGATAAGAGAAAGAAACACCAGCGTAATTGGTATTGAGTACGCCATTGCCGGCCTTATCGCTCATGGCCAGTAGGCCGACTCCCATGTTATCGGTAATGGGAATGCGATTATGCAATAGCCCAAAATCGACCGATACAGTTTGGGTAACGAAGGCATTTTGGATGGTAGGCCATTGATTGCGATAATTTCCGGCCACGCGAAGGGCACCGTCGAACTTGCCGGTCAGCGCCGGATTAAGGGTCAGGGGCGAGGCAAAGAATTGCGAAAAATTAGGGTCCTGTGCCTTGGCAATTGATGCAAAAGCAACGACTACGGTCAGGGTCAATATGATCGATCTCATCGTCATTCAATAACGCAATAAGGGTATCCAGATTGCATGGAGATGAAAGTTACGGAATTTCAGCGAGTTATTAGCTCTGGAGCTTGGGTCCAAAGGCCAGGTCGCCGGCATCGCCCAGCCCGGGGACAATATAGCTTTTTGCAGTTAGTTCGTCGTCAATAGCTGCGCACCAGATCTTTACATAGGGGGCCTGTCGAAGCAGATTTTCGATACCGGCGGTGCAAGCGATGGCGACGACTACGTGCACTTCGCTGGGCTCTCCCTCTGCCCTTAGTTCTTGGATGGTCTTAACCAGCGAAGCGCCGGTGGCCAACATGGGGTCGGCAATAATTAAAACCCGACCTGCCAACTCGGGACTGGATACATATTGCAAGCTGATCTCAAAACTTCCATCGGGATGATGTTTTCGATAAGCGCTAATAAAGGCATTGTCGGATTGATCGAAATAATTGAGCAGCCCCTGGTGTAAGGGGAGTCCGGCCCTGAGCACCGTGGCTAAGACCGGGTAATCCTTTAGCACTTGTTGAGTGGCGGTCCCCAAGGGGGTAGGCACCTCTTTTTCAATAAAAGGCAATGTCTTGCTGATCTCGTAGGCAGCTACTTCGCCAATGCGTTCGAGGTTTCGTCTAAAACGCATACGGTCTGTTTGTATCGAGGTATCGCGTAATTCGGCGACCCAGTTGCTGACCAGCGAATGTGACTGACTAAGATTAATGACCATACTGTAATTTTCGGTAGATGGGCTACATTTACAAATCTACAAAATAAGCCGTATGGAATATCGCGCTATTGGTTTAATGAGTGGCAGCTCGCTGGATGGCCTCGATGTGGTGTATGTTACATTTTTAGAACAGGGCGGACAATGGAGTTTTTCAGTAGGGGCTGCTGCCTGTATTCCATACACCAACGAGTGGGTAGAGCGGTTGCGCGGCGCTACCAAACTTTCGGCCAGGGATTATTACCTGCTACATACTGACTACGGTCATTGGTTGGGAGCTCAGGTAAATGCCTTTATTGAGCAGCATCAATTACACTATAAAGTAGCTGTGGTGGGCTCTCACGGTCACACCACTTTTCATATGCCCGATAAACGAACTACAGGGCAATTGGGCGATGGAGCAGCACTGGCGGCGTCTACCGGACTCTCGGTGGTAACAGAGCTGCGGGCCCTCGATGTGGCCTTGGGTGGACAAGGCGCACCGATCGTGCCCATTGGAGAAAAATTTTTATTTGCCGGCACACCGTATTTCTTGAACCTCGGGGGTATTGCCAACATTTCTTCGGCCACCGAACCCTATGTTGCCTTTGATGTCTGCGCCGCCAACCGCGTGCTTAACATGATCGCTTCGCTGCAAGGGCTTGACTACGATAAAGGAGGCGCTCTGGCCGCATCGGGAACGGTCGATGAATCGTTGTTACAACAACTAGAGCAGCTGCCGTATTATCAACTACCCTATCCAAAATCGCTGGCCAATGATTTTGGAACCGATGTGGTATTTCCGTTGGTACAGGCGGCGGGACTTTCTGTGCCGGATAGCTTGGCCACCTATACAAGTCATATCGTAAGACAGATCGCAGCTTCGTTGCAACAGTTAATTACATCTCCTGCTGCGCAGTCTACAACCGGAGCCCGTATGCTGGTAACAGGGGGCGGTGCCTGTAACGAGTTTTTGGTCGCATCACTTCGAGACGCACTTATCCCCATGGGCGTAACGGTCGATGTTCCCGCAATTGATATTGTGCAATACAAAGAGGCGCTGATAATGGCCTTTATGGCGGTGCTTCGTTGGAGACAAGAAAATACGGTACTCGCTTCTGTTACCGGCGCTACGCGCGATTCGATCGGCGGTGCTTTGTGGATGGGGCAAGAGGCGTAAGTAGCTACGCGATCAACTTTTGGGTACGTTGCTTTAAGACGACGATCGCCTCTTCTTCGCTGCTGAACATGTTGTCGATATTGACCAGTCGCGCTGCGAGTTTATCGTAACGCTTGGTCATTAGCCAAAGAAAGATATGTAAGTAATGGATGCCTTCGAAGGTCAACACCTTGCGATGAGCCATCTCGGTTTTTCTTTTTAAGAACTCGCCGGGAATATCGGTGTAATGCAGCGAGGGGCGCTCATGATGAATAAAGTGATAGCCATCATTCCAGCATGTCTTGTTGTAGGGGGTATTGATGCAGTTGATGGTATTCTCTTCGGGATTGTCGGGGTTTACAAAGGCATGCTGGGCCCAATTGCCGAGCATCATAACGATGCGGGCAAAAATAAAGGGGACTATAAAGACCAGCAGCGTAACGAATGGGTTTAACCAGCACATCAATACACAAAAAAGATAAAAGGTAAGTTCTCCGGCGGTCAGACGCAAATAGAATTTTTTTCTGTTGCGACTAAAGAAGTACAAGAAAGTATCCCTAAAACCCAACAGCAAAAAACGCGACACATATTGTAAAAAGCCACGCAAACTATCGCGTCGATAGCGAAGGGTACTACTGGCATCATCCTCCATATTATTTTCAACGTGGTGCATGCCCATGTGATGCGCAAAGTAGGTCTCGGGGGTATGCCCGAAAAAAGGGCAAACGATCCAGATAACCCAGTGCTGCAAGAAACTAACTTCTTTTTTAAACAGTTTACGATGACAGATGCAATGCAACATCAACCCAAAGCGTCCTTTAAAATAAAGTTGCGCGATGTAGAAGTACAAAGCGTAGGCGATCCACCAAAAGGCACCTTGCAGCAGTGGCGTATATAAGAGGATGGCCAGGGGAATCACCAGTGCATGAATAGCCGTTAGTAATTGAATAAACGGCAGGTCTCTGGGGTCGTTAATGTAGCGCAGCCAAAAACGCTCGTAACGGCTAAATCGTACGGGTAGCTGGTACGTTGGGTCAAGCAATAAGGTGGGCAGGGTTCGCATGCGTTAGCTTAGTCTTTTTTCTTTTCGAAGGTGCGAACGCGGGTCGTGGCACCTCCTTCGAGCGTAAGCGGTACGGGTGTGTTGGTTTTCCAATGTCCTCTGGTAAAATCAGGGATATCAACGGTTCGGGATTTCTTTTCTGCCGAGCGTATGCTAAGCGGTACGATACAGCTCCAGGCCGCTGCATCATACACATCTTGGTCGAGGGGAAGTCCGTTGCGCAGGCAGTCGATGAGTCGCCAGTCCATAATAAAGTCCATTCCTCCGTGTCCGCCTACCTCTTTGGCAATCTCTCCGATATGTTTGACCAACGGAAGTGTGTACTTCTCTTCTAGTTTTTTCTGTTCGTCTGTCTTAAGCCAGCTATGTCCAACAGCGATTCGGGCGGGGCCAGGCCATTTTTGGGCCATCCCCTTGGTACCGCTCAGTAGATGAATACGGGAGTAGGGGCGGGGGGTCGATACATCGTGTTGCAAAAGAATGGTCTTTCCTTTTACGGTGCGAATGATCGTATTGTTCATATTACCGCGGTACGACTGATCGGCATAGGGAGCAAAGAAGGGATCGGCGGCGGCTTTTTGTTTGGCCAGTGGCGCGAGACTAAAGTCTGCGGTGCTCATGCTGACCAGACGCTCCATTACATCGCCTCGGTTAATGTTCATGCACTGCGCCACGGGGCCCAGTCCGTGCGTGGGATATAAGTTCCCTTGCTTTCCGATGTTTAGCTTGAGTCTCCACATATCGGCATAGGCTTTCTTATTAAAGAGCCAGTCTTGAGAAAGGTCATGAATATAGGCTCCTTCGCTGTGTACGATCTCTCCGAGCAGTCCTTGTCGCACCAAATTGAGCGTAAGCAACTCAAAGAAATCATAGCAGCAATTCTCGAGCATCATACAATGCCGCTTGGTTTTTTCTGAGGTCTCGACCAACTGCCAGCATTCATCGAGTGTAAGCGCGGCCGGCACTTCGGTGGCCACATGTTTACCTTGCGTCATGGCATAGACGGCAATGGGGGTATGTAGTGTCCAGGGGGTACAGGTATAGATCAGATCGATATCGGGATCTTCGCACATTTTTTTCCAACCCTCTTCTCCGCTGTATTCTTTGGCAATTGGGCGCTGCATGTCGGTCAGTGTCTTTTGCGCTCGGGTAATTCGTTCGGGATACTTATCGCCCAGTGCAACGATGGTCGTGCCCTCGATATACGATAATCGCTCTACGGCATCGGACCCTCGCATGCCCACGCCAATAATGCCAATACGAACAGTTTCGATCTTGGGGGCCGCATAGCCACACATGTTAAAGGTCGGCGGGGTTTGCTCAACTTTTCGGGCTCTTTCGACTTGCTCGTCGCTGGCGGCCAACAAAGGAAGGGCACCGGCCATGGCAGAGCTACTTAGCGCAAGTTGCTTTAAAAAATTTCTTCTTGGGGTTGGCATAACAACTATTAATCGTTTAACAGATCGGGTCGACGGGTACGCGTTCGCTCGAGGGCTTGCTCGTGACGCCATTCTTCAATAAGGCGATGATTGCCGCTGAGCAGGATGTCGGGCACGCGCCAACCCCTGAATTCTTCGGGGCGGGTATATACCGGCGGCGATAGTAATTGATCTTGAAACGAATCGGTAAGCGCCGAAGTTTCGTCGTTGAGCACGCCGGGTATTAATCGACCAATGGCATCTACCACCACCGCCGCAGGCAACTCGCCTCCACTCAGCACATAGTCGCCGATCGAGATCTCTCGTGTTATATAATGGTCCCGAATTCGTTGATCGATGCCTTTGTAATGTCCGCAGATCAACAGCAATCTTTTCTTAAGAGATAGCTGATTGGCCATGGGTTGATCGAAGGTGGTTCCGTCTGGTGTTAAAAAAATAATCTCGTCGTAGGCGCCCTTGGCCGAGAGAGCTTCTATGGCGTGGGCCAGCGGCTCGCACATCATAACCATGCCCGCGCCTCCGCCATACTGATAATCGTCTACTTGTCCGTATTCATTTACCGCCCATTGCCGAAGAGGATGCACGGCAACCTGTAGCAATCCTTTCTCTTGCGCCCTTTTCAGAATGCTGTGCGCAAAGGGACTTTCCAATAAGCCTGGCAAGACCGTTAGGATATCGATGTGCATACGGCAAATATAACCCGCCGTTGCGGCCTGCGGCGCTTTTGAAAAAAAAAGAGCCCCCCGGTTACGGGGGGCAAAAAGGTAACGGTGTAGCGCAGCATGACCGATCAGGCCACAGGAATGGTGTGCACATTCTTGGGTTTTTTGATGGCAGTTTTGGGTATCGAAATACGCAACTCCCCACTCTTGTACTCGGCATCGATCTTTTCGGCATTGCAGTCTTCGGGCAAGCTAAACGATCGCGACCAACTGCTGTAGTTGTATTCCCTTCGGTTGTCGCGCCCTTCTCGCTCTTCTTTTTCTTCTTTCTCTTTTTCGGCCGAAATGGTGAGCATGTCCTTGGCGGTCTCTACTTGAAAATCTTTTCGGTCCATACCCGGTGCGGCGACCACCACAATGTATTCTTTGTCGGTCTCACTTACATTAACGGCAGGAACATTCGATACGCGGGTCAGGCCCAGGTACTCATCGAGGGGAGTGAACGGCCGACTTTTTCTACTAATTGTTTTTCCATGGTATATATTGTTTTGAAAGTGGCACTACTGCTTTTTCAAAACTATACCCGGTCGTACCCATTGCTCAATGATACGCTGCAACGGGCTACTGATAAATATCAGATTACTTAGGCCAGATCGGCAAAGTAGTGATGAAAATGGGGGATGGTCTCGATACCTTTAAAGTAGTTCTCGATATTGTATTTTTCGTTGGGGCTGTGCAGGTTGTCGCTGTCCAGTCCAAATCCCATAAACACAATTTTTATTCCTAATTCTTTTTCGAGAATCGAGCAAATGGGAATGCTGCCCCCTCCGCGCACGGGAATGGGCAGTTTGCCAAAGGTAGCCTCCACGGCTTTGGCTGCTGCTTGGTATCCTACACTATCAATGGGGGTCATGTACGGTTCTCCGCCATGGTGCAACGATGCTTTTACCTGAACCGAGGCGGGGGCAATGCGGGTAAAATAATCCAATAGCTTTTGGGTAATCTTGTCAGAAGATTGGTTGGGTACCAAGCGGGCCGAGATCTTTGCATAGGCCTTAGAAGGAAGTACGGTCTTGGCCCCTTCTCCGGTGTAGCCGCCCCAAATGCCATTGATCTCGAGTGTGGGGCGTATACCCGTACGCTCATAGGTGCTATATCCTTTCTCGCCCCACAGTTCGTTAACGCCCAGGTCTTCGCTGTATTCTTTTTCGCTGTACGGAGCTTTATTGATCAGCTTTCTTTCTTCGGGTCCGGCCTCTACCACATCATCATAAAAACCGGGAATGGTAATATGATTGTTCTCGTCGTGACAGCTGGCGATCATCTTAGATAAAATGGTGATGGGATTGGCTACAGCTCCTCCGTAGATGCCACTGTGCAGGTCTCGGTTGGGTCCGGTTACCTCTACCTCTATATAGCTGAGCCCTCTGACCCCGGTATCGAGCGAAGGGTTTTCCATACTCAGCATAGCCGAGTCGCTAATCAAGATCACATCGGCTTTTAGCAATTCTTTATGCCGGGCCACAAAGGGGCCCAGGTTCGGAGAACCCACTTCTTCTTCTCCTTCGATCAGAAACTTTATGTTGGTGCGAAGCGTCTGGGTTTGGCAAAGAATCTCCAACGCCTTTACGTGCATATAGAATTGTCCTTTGTCGTCGGCCGAACCACGGGCATACACTTTTCCGTCCTTGATAACCGGATCAAAGGGGCCACTATGCCATAGCTCGAGGGGATCGGCCGGTTGTACATCGTAGTGCCCGTATACCAAAACGGTGGGCGCCGCCGCATCGATTATCTTTTCTCCATAAACCACCGGATAACCTTCGGTGGGCATTACATCGGCACGGTCACAACCGGCTGCGAGTAAACTTTTTTTAACGGCCTCCGCACAACGAATCATATCTTCTTTGTGTTCCGACTTGGCACTGATCGACGGAATTCGAAGCAGATCGATCATCTCGTTCAAAAATCGTTCTTGATGCTGTTCTTGGTATTGTTTCCACAGGGCAGACATAGTAAATAGTTATAGGCAAAGATACAGGGCTTACGGCTCTTTCTCGCGCGGGGCAGGTGGTAAGATCGCCGCCTTGGTCAGCGCATCCTTTCCGTATCGCTCATTGATCTCGTCCATGGTTTGGTAGAGCTGTAATTTCTCGGCCGTTTTTTCAAAAAGACTCATCTGTAAATTGATCGGTACTAGGTGGCTGCAACGAACCCCCAGAAGTCGCACGGGTCGGCCCGGTTGATACAATTGTTGAAACAATAATTTTGCTTTGGCTGTGATCACATCGTCGAGTGCCGTATAATCGATGGTCTCTTGCTTGGAAACAACATCGAAGTTGCCGTATTTGATCTTGACGGTAATGCAGCCGGCTAGTTTTTCTTCGCTTCGTACATCGGCGGCCGTTTCGACACATAACGAAACGAGCTGTTGCTGTAAAAAAACCGGATCGGTATAATCTTGATCGAAGGTTTGTTCATGGCTAACTGATTTTTGTTCCCACTCGGTGTAGACCACCGCGCTTCCAATACCTTGTGATTTCTCCCAAAGCGACTCGCCCCATTTGCCCACATACGAAGACAGTACGGCCACGGGCGTGCGGGCAATATCCTCAATGGTGTAGAGTCCTTTACTTTTTAATAGCTGAGCGGTCTGTTCGCCCACGCCATTGATCTTATCGATCGACAGGGGCCATAAAAATTCTTTCTCTTGGCCTGGCTTTATTTGTAAGAAGCCATTGGGTTTTGCCTGATTGGTGGCCATCTTGGCAATAAAGCGGGCCGAGGCTAGTCCGCACGAAAGGGGGAGTCCGGTTTGCGCGGTAATATGTTTTCGCAGCTCTTGCGCAAACTTGCTGGCTCCAAAAAAACGGTCCATCCCCGTTAGGTCCACATAAAACTCATCGATACTGGCCTTTTCGAAAAGCGGCACTTTTTCGGCGATCAGCTCGGTAACCCAGCGCGAATATTTTCCATATTGATGACGACTGGCATTGGTAACAATAGCTTGCGGACAAAGCTGCAACGCTCTTTTCATGGGCATGGCCGAATGGATCCCGAATTTTCGGGCCTCATAACTACACGTGGCCACTACCCCTCGTTCAATAGAACCCACCAATACGGGTTTGCCACGCAGCGACGGATTATTGATTAGCTCGACCGAAACAAAAAAGGAATCCAGGTCAAAATGGGCAATATAAGGTTGGGGCTCAGACAACGATCAATGCAAATAAATGTCCAGTAATCCCTCGGGTAGGCGCACCGTTACGGTCTGTGCAGTATGATCGATGGCAACAAGGGTGTCTTCGTTAAGAGGAATCAATACTTCTTTGCCTTCGATGTGCAGGCGACAAAGCAGTTGTTGTGGTTGTTCGATGATCTCTTCGATATTTCCTAAAGGCGGTTGCCCTTCTTCTGCCAGCTGATAGCCGAGTAAACCGGCGGGGGCTTCTCGGTGAGCATATTGTTTAAACTGCTCTTCGGGTAGCCAGCAATTTTTTCCGACCAGCCGTTGGGCCTTTTCTCGGGTATCGATCTCTTCGAACAAGAGCAGCGATTCTTTATCGGTAGTGCCTTTGGCCTTTTGAATAAAATACGGAACGAAAGAATCTTTTTTTAACTCTATAAAAACGGCGGGAAGTTTTTTGAGATCTGTTTTTTTGCCCAGCTCATGTTGCAACAGCAGCTCACCGCTAAGTCCGTGCGCGGCCACTAATTTTCCAAGTTTTATATAGCTTTTCATACGTTGATCTGTTGCAAAAGATACGACACTGTACTCTTAAAAAAAGGAAGGGGCCGATAGATTCTTGAATAAAAAAAATCCCGGCACAGGGGCCGGGATTGCTAACGATTTATCTGTAAAAACGATCAAGCTTCGGTCGTTTGCTCGGCGGCCCCGGCTTCTTCAGCACCGGCCTCTTCGGCAGGAGCAGGAGCCTCGGCAGCGGCTTGGGCGGCAACTTGTGCAGCAACTTTGGCCTGGCGGGTGGCAACAGAAGCAGACAAGATAGCATGACGCTTCTCGGTTCGCTTGCGCTGGGTCTCTTCGTTCTTCTTTTTGATCTGGTTGTCGTGCTCAGCGGTCCACTCGGTGAACTTTTGCATGGCAGCGGCCTCATCGAACAGTCCTAAAGAAACCCCTCTTAGCAAATGCTTGAGGTACAATACACCCTTAAAGCTCAGAATACGGCGTACCGTATCGGTGGGGATGGCTCCTTTGTTAAGCCACTCAAGGGCCTTTTGACGATCCAGCTGAATGGTAGCAGGAATGGTCAGCGGGTTGTAGGTTCCTAATTTCTGAATGAATTTTCCATCGCGGGGTGCTCTTGAATCGGCTACGACGATGAAGTAGAAAGGTCTTTTTTTAGACCCGTGTCTTTGAAGACGGATTTTGGCTGACATAAATAAAAATTTAACAGCGTTAACAATATATGTTGGTCCCGGTAAAAACCGGGGTGCAAATATAAGCAGGGGCCGTCGAAAAGGCAAGTTTTTTATGTACAAAGGCTATCTTCTCAGGCCGGGCATCATTTTACCAAAGGTGCCCAACTTGTTCATATTCTTCATCATATCTCGCATTTGGTCGAACTGCTTCATAAAATTGTTCACCTCTTGTATGTCTTTTCCGCTGCCCTTGGCGATCCTTTTTTTACGACTCATATCGATCAGGTCGGGGTTGGCCCTTTCGGCAGGGGTCATGGCATTGATCATGGCTTCGATGCCTTTAAAGGAATTTTCGTCGATATCGATGTCCTTGACCTTACTGCCCATGCCGGGTATCATCCCCAGCATCTCTTTCATATCGCCCATTTTCTTTAACTGCTCGAGCTGCATTTTAAAATCGGCAAAATCAAATTTGTTCTTTCTAATCTTGGCCTCGAGTTTTTTAGCTTCTTCTTCACTGATCTGTGCTTGCGCTTTTTCGACCAGGGTCGTTATATCACCCATCCCGAGTATGCGCTGGGCCATTCGTTCGGGATAGAAAATATCGAGGGTATCCATCTTTTCACCATTGCTGGTAAACTTGATGGGTTTATTGACCGTGTAAGTAATGGAAAGTGCAGCTCCACCGCGTGTATCGCCATCTAGTTTAGTGAGCACCACGCCGGTAAAGTTGAGTCGGTCATGAAAGGCCTTGGCGGTATTAACGGCATCCTGACCGGTCATGCTGTCGACCACAAACAAGATCTCTTGGGGTTGCACCGCCTCTTTAATGCGTGATACCTCGTTCATCATGGCCTCATCTACGGCCAATCGACCGGCCGTATCGATCACGATCACATTTTTATTTAAGCTGCGCGCCTTGCTCACGGCCTCGCGGGCAATCGATACCGGATCGGGGTTGGCCGCATCGATGTATACATCTACACCGATCTGATCTCCGAGTACTCTTAGTTGCTCCATGGCGGCCGGGCGATACACGTCGCCAGCTACCAGTAAGGGACTAAGTCCTCTTTTTTGTTTGAGATAATTAGCCAGCTTTCCGCTAAATGTGGTTTTACCGCTACCCTGCAAACCGGCAATAAGAATGATGGCAGGATTGCCCTTGTCTTGGAGCGGGGCCTCGACTCCTCCCATGAGTGCGGTCAGTTCGTCTTTGACGATCTTGGTCATCAATTGTCCGGGAGAGACGGCATTGATAACCCTGGCCCCGATGGCCTGTTCTTTGACCTTATCGGTAAACTCCTTGGCGATCTTATAGTTGACATCGGCGTCCACCAGGGCTTTTCGGATCTCTTTGATGGTGGTGGCCACATTGAGTTCGGTAATTCGCCCTTGCCCTTTAAGGTGCTTAAAGGCCGTTTCGAGTTTTTGCTGTAATGAGTTGAACATAAAAAATAGAGGGCAGCAAAGATACGAAGCGAGTACCGATCATCCCGACAGATGGGCGCGCAGCATGCGCGACCGGTGTGCATGCTTTAAACGGGCCAGCGCTTTCTCTTTAATCTGGCGAACCCTCTCTCTGCTAATGCCAAGATCTGCGCCTATCTCCTCGAGGCTTTTGGCCATGGTGTTTCCTATTCCAAAATACGCGCAAAGGATCTGTCGTTGTCGGTCGGAGAGGGTCTGTAAGCATCGTGCGATCTCGATACGTAACGAGACGACTCCTTCTAACCTGTGGTCGGCCCGAAAGCTTTCTTTGTCTTCGAGAATTTCGCTTAAGCCGAGTTTTTCTTCTTCGGCCAGCGGGCTGTCGATCGAGTGGTGTTTTACCTGTACGCAAAGACAACCTCTTATCTCTTCTTCGCTAACCCCCATGTGTTGAGCCAGCTCTTGCGTGGTAGGGTCGCGCTCCAATTCTTGCTCGAGCCAGGCATAGGTCTTTTGCATGCGCTGCGCACTGCTGACCTTATTGACCGGTATCCGCACGATACGTCCGTGTTCGGCCAGTGCCAGCAAGATCGATTGCCGGATCCACCACACCGCATACGAAATAAACTTGAAGCCTTTGGTACCATCGTAGCGGCCGGCGGCTTTGACCAGGCCCAAATTGCCTTCGTTGATCAGATCGCAAAGAGGTAGCCCCTGGTGCTGGTATTGTTTGGCCACCGAAACGACAAAGCGCAGATTGGCGCTGGCCAGTCGTTGCAACGAGAATTGGCATCCCCTCTTAATTTTTTGTGAAAGTTCGGCCTCTTCTTCGGGGCTGATCCGATCGAGGGCAGCGATCTCTTGCAAGTATTTATCTACACTGGGATGGTCTCGGTTGGTGATTGACTTTCCGATCTTTATTTGTCGCATACGCATGGCATCGAATTGGGAGTTCAATTTATAGGATCGGGTGGCGATGCAACAAGAGAGATTCCGCTTCGTTTTTTGATAAAAAACTCCCGTTTTGCGTTTGCTGTTATTTTCTCTATTATTGCATCGTTGCAACTGATACAGACATGAGCAAGCAATTATATACACTAGAGTTTCCGGTACGCTGTTCTCCCACTATTCTCTATGATTTTTTGTCGACCCCCGCTGGTCTCAGTGAGTGGTTTGCCGATAAGGTCGACGAGCGCGAAGGCGTATTTTATTTTGGATGGGATGGCAATGTGGAACAAGCCGAGGTGATCGAAAAGGAACAAGATAAATTCATTCGCTATCGCTGGGTATCGGCGCCCAAAGGCGAATACTTCGAGTTCGCTATCGACAAATCAGAGATCACTAACCAAACCATACTGGTCATTAAAGATTTTGCCGAGAAAAAAGAGATCAAAGACCAGACCTTACTTTGGGATCACCAGGTAAAAGATCTCTTTCATCGCCTTGGCAACTGAGTATTGCATTAGTTCACCGACTTGTTTAAAAAACTCGATAAACTGATTCTTCGGTCCTTTGCCGGACCTTTTATCGGCACCTTCTTTATTACGTTGTTGGTGCTGGTCATGCAATTTTTTTGGCTGTACATCGATGATTTTGTCGGCAAGGGGTTGGGGCCTGGCGTTATCTTGGAATTTATAGGGTATCAAAGTGCGGTGCTGGTGCCACTGGCCTTGCCGCTGGCCGTTTTGCTGTCTTCGTTGATGACCTTTGGCAACATGGGCGAGAACTTCGAACTGGTCGCTATCAAGTCGGCCGGTATTTCGCTGCTACGATTTATGCGTCCGCTCTTTTTGCTTAGCATAGGGATCGCGTTTATTGCTTTTTTGTTCTCTAACTACGTAATACCGGTGGCCAACCTTAAGTCGAGAACCTTGCTGGCCGATATTGTCTATGCCAAGCCTGCCTTCGATCTTAAAGAAGGTATTTTTTATGATCGCATTGGCGGGTATGCCATCAAGATCGGACAAAAGGAATCGAACGACAGTGTTATTCGCGATGTAATTATTTACGAGCAGGGCAATATGCTGCAAGACAATTTTGTAATTGCGAAGAGCGGGGTCATGCGCGTTACCGGTAACAAACGTTTTTTAGAATTGCACCTGCGCGATGGGTGGCGGTACCAAGAGCGCGGCAGTCCCTTCGATGCCGGCAATAACGAATACATCCGCACGGGTTTTAAGACTTACACTAAGCAATTCGATCTGGGCGCGCTGGGTTTTACCAACCGAACGGCCGACAGTGTCAACAAGAACAACGAGCGCATGTTTAGTATGCGGCAGCTCAATAGGGCCATCGATTCACTGCGACGCGAGCGCGATACGGTAGTCAACCGCATGACACGAGACTGGCTCTCGCAATTTTCTTTTTATGCATTGTTTGATACGAGTTGGTCTTCTACACCGCTTAGCAGCGCCGAGAAAAAAATACGCAGCGGCAAGAGCAGTCTTCGGCAACTCTTGCCCGATTCATCACTGATGGTCTTAGGTAGTACGACCCAAAGTTCTGCAGCCTCTATTCGAATGAATGCCGAGTCGTTGTACAGTGTGCTCGCCGACAAGGACCGCGGTGTGCGGCGGCATTTCATAGAATGGCATCGCAAGCTGGCGCTGTCGGTGGCCTGCATCATCTTATTTTTGATCGGGGCTCCGCTCGGCGCTATTATCCGCAAAGGGGGCTTGGGCACTCCGCTCATTGTTGCCATTTTGTTTTTTATGTTATTCTATTTCTCTAGCACGGTAGGCGAGAAGTTCGCCAAAGAAGATTCTCTAACTCCATTTGTAGGCATGTGGCTGGCTACTTTTGTATTGCTTCCACTGGGAATCTTCTTAACCTATAAGGCGATGAACGATTCTAAGCTACTGACCCAAGAAACGTATAGTAAATGGGGTACTTCGTTGTCGCAGCTGCTCCTTTGGCTGACCCGTAAAAAAAATACCGTATGATCGTTACCACCCATTGGAAAGAAAAACTGCAATTCGAGGCCTTGCAAGAGAATGCCGGATCGGTTCGTATGGATGGCCAACTGCAAGTGGGCATAAGCCCAAAGGCATTATTGCTGGCCGGTCTAGCAGGTTGTTCTGCCGTAGATGTGGTAGAGATCTTAGAGAAGATGCGGGTGCCCTTTTCGGCACTTACGGTGGTGAGCGTTGCCGAACAGACCGAAGATCATCCGCGGGTCTTTACAGACATCGATCTTGTTTACAAGCTTACCACCGACCCGGCCAACGAAGACAAAGTAAAAAAGGCGATCGACCTCTCTCTCGAAAAATACTGCGGAGTGGCCGCTATGCTTCGCAAGAACAGCGCCATTCATTATCGGGTGGAATGCGTGCGACCCGCATAGACAAATACCCGGTGGGGGTTCTATTTTTTTAGCTGTGCTTTTCTAAGTTGTGCCAGGGTAGCCGAAAAGTCTTTGGGCAAAGGGGCCTCAAGGGTATGGCGTTGACCGCTGTGGTCTGTAAAACAAAGACGAGCGGCATGCAAGGCCAGTCTCGATAAAATGGGTCGCTCTTCTTCGACATTCTTTGCGAGCTTGAATTTTTTTCGCAGCGAAGAGACCAGCACCGGTTTTCCATCTCCATATAAGGGGTCACAGACTATGGAATGCCCAAGCCACTGCAAATGCACTCGAATCTGGTGTGTACGGCCGGTATGGATCTTATAGTCTACCAGACAATAAGGTTTGAGTACCTCTACGACCCGGTAATCGGTATGAGAGGGTTTTCCACTGGCATGGGTTATCATACGACCATCCCCGGCCGGGTGTTCGGCAATGGGGGTGGTAATGCTACCTTGCTCCTCGACCGGCGTGCCAACCACCAACCCTGTGTAGATCTTTTCGGTTTGTCTTTCTTCGAATTGCTTGTTGAGTAACTGATGCGTCGATTCATCTTTCGCAAATAAGATAACGCCGCTGGTATCGCGGTCAAGACGGTGTACTACAAAACTGCTTCCATACTTTTCGCGGAGCATCATCTTGAGCGAGATCTCTTTTCCTAATCGGTCGGGCACCGACAATAACCCGGCGGGTTTGTTTAGCGCGACCCAGTGCTCGGTCTCGCCCAGTATTAAACCAGAGAGTCGCATGGGTACTTACTTTCCTTTTCCAAAATGTTTTAGGTCGCGTACTTCTTTTTCGCTCAGAAAACGCCATTTGCCGCGGGGCACATTTTTTTTGGTCAATCCGGCAAAGACCACACGGTCCAGATTTTTTACATCATAGCCCAGGTGTTCGAACATGCGGCGCACAATGCGGTTGCGACCGCTATGGATTTCAATACCCACTTGGGTCTTATCGTTGCCATCGGCATAGGCCAGCACATCGGCAGCAGCCGGTCCGTCTTCGAGTACGATCCCCTGTAGTAATTTGTCAAAATCCTTTTTCTCGAGGGGTTTATTAAGGGTGGCTTGATAGATCTTCTTAACTTGATTTTTAGGATGCGTTAGCTGTTGAGCCAGCTCCCCATCATTGGTCAACAGGAGCACACCGGCCGTATTACGGTCAAGTCGTCCTACCGGATAAATGCGTTCGGTAGTGGCTTGCCCTACAATGTCGAGCACTGTTTTTCTTCCTTGCGGATCGTCGGTGGTCGTAATGTAGTCCTTGGGTTTATTGAGTAAGATATACACGTAGGCCTGGGCCGGGGCAAGTTTTTTTCCGTTGTAGGTAACAACGTCTTGCGGGGCAATGCGGCATCCGGGTTCGAGCATGACCACCCCATTTACCTTTACCAGTCCTTTTTTGATGAGCAGCGCCGCTTCTCTGCGCGCGGCCACACCGGCATGGGCCAGGTATTTGTTGAGTGGCATTCGCTCGGGGGGCGCCACTATCGGATGACTCTTCGGAAAATTGCCTTTTACATCGGCTGCCGTCTTACCTCCGCGGGCGATTCGCTCGGCTGCTTTTTTTTGTTCAAAAAAAGCTTCTCGCTCTTTTTTAGCCTTTCTTTTTTCTTGCTTAAACTGCTCTTTGATGGCAGCATTACTCTTTTTGGTCCCGAACTTGGTAAAGGGATGCGAAGCTGATTTTTTCATGTAAGGGGGTGCTGTTTTTCAACAGTGCGTAACAAAGGTAGGTCAATTACAGCGTATCGGGTCGTGGCTCGCCAGTAGTGCCATTTGGCGGTGGCGGTCTGCGGTTCATAGGGGGTCTGCGATCGAGGGAGGGCCTGCTGCCTGCGGGCGGACGCTGCTCAACATCACCGGCGCGTCCTTTTAACCGTTGCATGCCCTCGCGCATTTTATCGCGCATCATTGTCTTGTATGTATCGAGTTGCTCGGCACTCAATAATTTTTTTAGTGATTGCTGGTGCGTCTCCATCATTTCGCGCGCTCTTTCTCGCTGCTGTGCGATGGTCTGATCGAGTTGCTGACGATTTTTTTTCATCGATTCCATAAAATTCTTTTGCAGCTCTTGTAGCCTAGTGGCCTGCTCATCGGTAAGCGACAAACGGTCTTTGAGTTGTTGGCGTTGACGACCCTGCATTTCTTCTTTGCGCTCCTGCTGTTGCCGGCGAATTTCTTTGAGTTTCTTTTTTTGCTCAGTCGTTAACACTTTTTCGAGCGCCTGCTCTTGTTCTTTTTTAAGTTGCTCGCGTTGGGACGTTGATAGTTGTAGGCGTTGCAACAACTGCTTGTTCCCTTCTTGTGCAAAGGTGGCAGAGACCAAGCCGAAGGCAAGCATAAGGGTGATGATCGATTTCATATGATATTGTTTTAGGATAGCCTTTTAAAAGAGGCGTACCTTATTAAGACCAGCTGGCGATCAAAAGGTTTAATGCCGTATACCTAGCCTTTGTTGGCGAGTTGTCCGCAGGCTGCATCGATATCCTTTCCTCTGCTTTTGCGAAGACGAGCGTTGACCCTTTTTTGCGACAGGTACTCCATAAAGGCCGCCGTTTTGGCTTCGGAGGGTTTTCTAAATTTGGCTTTATCGATGGGGTTATACTCAATAATATTGACTAGGTCGGCGGGAACCTGTCGATAGATCTTGACCAACTCTTCGGCATCTTGCAACGAGTCATTGAATTGATCGAATAAGATGTATTCGAAGGTGATCTCGTTACCGGTCTTTTTATAGAAATAGTTGAGGGCCTCGACGAGTGTTCGTATTTGATTCGACTCGTTGATCGGCATAATCTCGTTGCGTTTACTATCGTTGGCGGCATGTAGCGAGAGCGCCAGTTTAAATCGCACGTTATCATCACCCAGTTGTCGAATGCCTTTGGCTACCCCGGCCGTAGAAACGGTAATGCGACGCGCACTCATGCCCAACGCGTCGGGCGAGGTGATCTTTTCGATGGCGAGTAGCACTTGTTTATAGTTGAGTAGGGGTTCCCCCATTCCCATAAATACAATGTTGCTGATCTTTTTTTGGTGTTGCTGCAGGGCCTCTTTGTTAAGGAGCACCACTTCGTCTACGATCTCATCGAACTGCAGATTTCTTTTTCGGTCCATATAACCGGTGGCGCAGAATTTGCAAGAGAGCGAACAGCCGATCTGCGAAGACACGCAGGCCGTGAGTCTTTTTTCGGTGGGAATCAACACGCCTTCTACAGCATGTCCATCCCAGGTCAAAAAACGGCTTTTGACCGTACCATCTTCGGAATACTGGGTAGCATTGATGCTCAGGGCAGGCAGTACAAATTGCTCGCCCAGGTGCTGACGCATCTCTTTGCTCAGGTTGGTCATATCGGCAAAACTCATGGCGTTCTTTTGCCAGATCCACTCATAGAGTTGCCGGGCCCTGAACTTTTTTTCGCCCCGCTCCTCGAAGTGGTGCTCAATTTGTTGCAGGCTCCAGGTTCTGATATTTTCGATGGCCGTTTTTTTCATGTACCACAAAGATAACTGCCCGGTAAGGGATTTAACTATTTAACGGATATTTGCCTGTAAACACCTTGCATGAAACCTGTCTATGTAGTAGATGCCATTCGAACACCGGTAGGACGCTACGGCGGATCGCTAAGCGCGGTGCGCCCCGATGATCTGTTGGCCACGGTACTGCGGGCCTTGCATAAGCGTAACGACACCATCGATCCGGCCGCTATAGAAGAAGTGATTGCCGGTGCGGCCAACCAGGCCGGCGAAGACAATCGCAATGTGGCCAGAATGGCTTCCTTGTTGGCGGGGCTTCCCACTACTGTTGCAGGAACTACGGTCAATCGCCTCTGTGCATCCGGGTTACAGGCCATTATGGAGGGGGCTCGTCAAATTGCTTGTGGAGACGCCGATCTTATTTTAGCCGGCGGGGTCGAGAGCATGAGCCGCGCCCCTTATGTAATGGGCAAGTCGGCGCAACCTTTCGATCGAAGCGCCCAACTTTTTGATACGACCATGGGATGGCGATTCATTAATCCCTTACTGGCCGAGCGGTATCATCCCTATTCAATGGGAGAAACGGCAGAGAATGTGGCCGAGCAGTATAAGATCTCTCGCGAACAACAAGATCTGTTTGCTCTTTCTTCGCAGCAGAAATATGCGGCCGCTCGCAAAACTGGTATTTGGGAACAAGAGATAACAGCCGTTGAAATACAAAGCAAAGGTCTTATCAGTTGGGTGGTAGACGACGAACATCCCCGCGAGACCTCTATCGAAAAATTAGCTGCTCTTTCGCCAGTCTTTAAAAAGAACGGAACAGTTACCGCCGGCAATTCTTCGGGTATCAATGATGGAGCGGCCGGGTTACTCCTGGCTGGAGAAGAAGCCCTAAAAAAATATAAGCTAACCCCGATCGCAAAAGTAGTGGCCATGGCAGTGGCCGGTGTGGATCCTGCCCTAATGGGTATCGGGCCTGTTCCGGCTACGCAAAAAGTAATGCAGCGGGCCGGCCTCTCTATGCAGGATATTGATCTTGTCGAGCTCAATGAGGCCTTCGCTTCGCAGTCACTGGCCTGTATGCAAGAACTTTCGCTAAATCCGGCCTGCGTTAACGTAAATGGAGGCTCGATTGCCATTGGACATCCGTTGGGTTGTAGCGGTGCTCGCATCTCAACAACGTTACTGTACGAGTTGAGAAGAAGAAAGGCGCGTTATGGGTTGGCCACTATGTGTGTGGGGGTGGGGCAGGGAGCCGCCGTCGTATACGAAGCGCTCTAGCTATTTCTTACCAGGTAAAAGAGAGGGTCGCTAATTCTTTCCAAGAACAAGTTCTTTGTTCTCCGCTACGAATATTTTTTACATTGACCTGCTGCTTGGCCATTTCTTCTTTACCAATAATGGCGATGTAGGTAATATTTCTTTTCTCGGCGTATTTGAATTGCTTATCAAATTTTACTGACTCCGGATAAAGTTCGGCCGCTAGACCTCTTTCGCGTAGCCCTTGTAATTGCACAAAGGCTGCTCGGCTCTCATCGGCACCCAGATTAAAGAATAATACTTGCGTACCCATCGTACTGTCGTGCGGAAACAATTGTAGCTCTTCGAGTACATCGTAAATGCGGTCAACACCGAACGAGAGACCTACTCCGGGAAGGCCGGGCACACCAAAAAGTCCGGTCAGGTCGTCGTAACGCCCGCCGCCTCCAAGGCTACCCATGTTGACCCGGGCCGGTGCCTTGATCTCGAAGATGGTTCCGGTGTAGTAGTTGAGTCCGCGTGCCAAGGTGGGATCGAGCAAAACGTGTACCTGCTGTTGTTGCAGGTCTTCGATAAGTTGTTGTAGTTCTTCGAGGGCAGCGATCGCCTCGGGTCGTTGACCCAGCAGCGCACGAAGCTGTTCTACTTGTTGCGGCAAACTGCCCCCAATATTCAAATAAGCTTCGATAAGATCGATCTGCGCGGCCGACAAGTTTTTATTGGCTAGTTCTTCTTTTACTTTTTCGATGCCGACCTTATCTAACTTATCGATGGCTGTGGTAATCGTAACAAGTTGTGAGGCATCTCCGCACCGGGCGGCCAGTGATACCAGTAATTGCCGGTGGTTGATGCGCAAGCTGTAATCGGGTAAGCCCAATCGGGTAAAGATGTGGTGACAAATACAACCCAGTTCGAGTTCATTTAATAACGAACGACTGCCCACCACATCTACATCGCATTGGTAAAATTCGCGGTAGCGTCCTCGTTGCGGACGATCGGCTCGCCATACGGGCTGCATCTGATAGCGCTTGAATGGCAGTGTTAATTGTTGATGCCAGGTGGCTACATATCGGGCAAAAGGAATGGTCAGGTCGTATCGAAGGGCCCGTTCCGTAAGGTCCTTGCTGTTCTTTCCTTTTAGCACTTGCTCTAGCGCGTCTCTGGTTTTTTGTTCTTTATCGGGATGATCCAATCCGTTATTCAGGATCTTGAAGATGAGCTTATCGCCTTCTTCGCCATACTTGCCCAATAAGGTATCGAGTTGCTCCATGGCGGGTGTCTCGAGCGGTCCGAACCCATAGCATTCAAACACCGAACGTATGGTGTTGAACAGGAAATTTCTTTTTCGCACCACCTCGGCCGAGAAATCGCGGGTACCGGGTGGAAGGCTGGGTTTGGCCATAGAGCAGCGTGTTTTGCAGGGTTAGCCTGCTTTGCAAATATAATCCGCCCTGCGGTATGCTCCACAGCAAGGTAAAGGTTCTGTTATCTTGTTCGTTACGCAGAAAATTTGGCTAATTTGCCATCGATGTTCGAAGAATACGAAAAACAAAAACAGGCGCACCGCTCTCGGCTCGTAAAAGTAAGAGAGTATGGTATGGGCGGATTGTTTTTGCTGGCCGGTCTGTTCTTTTTGCTACGCAGTGAATTGGAGCTGGAGTTTAACCTTCGGTTTCCGCCCGATTCGACCGACCGCGTTTTTGGAACGGTGTGTCTGTTGTACGGCGGGTGGCGTTTGTACAGAGGCTTTAAAGCGAACCCATAAAGTAGAAGGAATGTTGCAACGTGTGTCCATAGGGATAATTGGTGTATTTATTTTTTTTGGCGGATGTAAATCGTACGAAGAGCAGCGCAATGAACTGCCCGATACACCCGATCGCGGGGCGGTGCGCGTAAGTGCCGACGAGACCTTTAAGCCGATCGTAGACGAGTTGGTGCAAGTGTACGAGTCCAATCATCCCGGTACATCCATTCAGGTGGAGTATAAGACAGAGGCCGATTGCTTGCGCGATCTTCTCAATGACAGCATTCGCATGGTGCTCGTAACGCGTCGTCCCTCTGCAGAAGAAAGAAAGCTGATGGCCGATTCACTTCGGGTAAATGCCAGAAGCCTGGTGGTGGCCCGCGATGGTATTGCGGTAATTGTGCATCCCGCTTCTGCCGATACGTTCTTTACCTTACAAGAGATCAGCGATATTCTTAAGGGTAAGCATAACAAAAAGTTAATCCCTGTATTTGACGGGGTCAAAGCCACCAGTACTGTTCGATTTATTGTAGATTCAGTATTGAAAGGCGAGACCCTGACCAGCCAGGCCCTGGCGGCACGCAGTAGCGAAGGCGTAATCGACTATGTGGCCGCTCATCCGGGCACTGTTGGATTCGTTGGGGTTGGCTGGGTAGGAAATCCCGAAGACTCGGCCCAGCTAAGTTTTTTGAAAAAGATCAATGTGGCGCATCTGGAAAGTACCGATCGTAAAGGCTATTATGTAAAGGCCTATCAGGCCAACCTATATGTCGGACGTTATCCGATGGTACGCGACCTGGTCTATATCTTAAAAGAGAGACACCGCGGTTTGGCCACCGGCTTTGCGCATTTTGTAAGTGGCGAGATCGGGCAGATCATTTTTAGAAGAGGTTACCTGGCGCCGGCACAAAAAAGGCTGGGTGTTCGTCCGGTGCGGGTCAACGAATAGTTAATTATAATATATTTACAGCCCTTAAAGAGAAACCCTTTATACAGATGAAACGAATTTTTTTGTTGCTTGCGATTAGTGTTGGTGTCGTTGTTACCGGTAATGGACAGACCGTACAAGATGGAAAGAGCCATCTCTTTGCCCAGCGTTTTGAGCTGGCGGAACAAACTTTTCAGCAGCTTTTAAAGGCAAATCCCGCCGATCCCGATGCATTGTATTGGGGCGGACAAGCCGCCATTGAACGGGAGTTGGATTCTGTCAAAAAAATCGGAGTGGCCCGGGCTTGGTACGATAAGGCCCTGCAGGCTGCTGCCAATTCGCCCTTGGTAATGGTCGGCGCCGGCCATGCCGACCTGCTCGAGAATAAAAAAGACGAGGCTCGTCAAAAATTCGAATCGGCGCTGACCATGAGCCGTACCCGCAAAGGAGAAAATATCGATATTCTCAATGCCGTCTCTCGCTCTAACATAGAGGCTAAAAATGGCGATCTCAATTATGCGATCGGCAAGATGAATGCCCAGATCGAAAAAGGCGACAAGAATGCAGAGATGTATTTGCTGCTGGGCAATGCCATTCGCAAAGCCCGTCCCGGAGAAGGGGGTGGCGAGGCCTTTCAAAATTATCAGGAGGCGCTGAAACTGAATCCCGGCTATGCGCTGGCTCATTACCGATTGGCCAGGCTCTTCGATTCACAAAAGAACTGGGAGCTGGTATTGCAATACCTAACGCAATGCGTAGAAAAGGACCCTCGCTTTACGCCAGCTTACTATGAGTTGTTTTATTATTATTTCTATCGCCGCGATTATGTTACGGCCGAAAAACAACTGCAACAATTTATTGAGACCAAGCAGCCCGAAAAAAATATTCAAGATGAGTTTCTTTACTCACAGCTCTGCTGGGCCCGTGGCGATTTTGCCTGTGCCATTGCCAAATCAGAGCAGGTCATCGCTGCCTTGGGCGCTGCTACCAAACCCCGGGTTTATCGATTGCTCGCCGATGCGTTTTTTCAGCAAGGCGATACACTGGCCAAGCAACAGCAACTAGAGGCAGCCAGCGCTTCTTTTGCCAATGCAAAAAAATACAGCGATCAATTCTTTGGCCGCACCGGCGACGATATGGATGGTATTGCCCTTTACGATTATCAATTGCGTGCCGATATTATCGATAAGACCGGAGGCACACCCGCCGAGGTCTTTGATACCTATTTGCAATCGACCCGTGTCGATACGTTGGTCAACTTAAAAGTAGATCTGCTCAAGAAAGGGGCCGATCGTTTCAAGGCCAAGGGCGATAGCCTGAGTCGTATTATCGAAGGAGATTTGCGCACGCTTATTTTGACGACGAAGACCAATCCCAGCCAACGTGATCTTTTTGATGCCGGGTTTGCCTACTATCAAGGTAAATCGCTTGGTATTGCCGATAGTTTGTTCGGCGTTTATGTTACCAAATACCCCGAAGAATCATTTGGGTATATGATGAAGTACAATATTCAGCGCGCCATCGATACCAGTATGGAATTGGGATCGGCCGTTCCTTGGGCCGAGAAGTATCTGGTGATTTTAGAAAAAGACACGGTCAAGAATAAAAAGACGATTATTGGAGTGGCGGGTTATTTAGCAGCTTATAGTGCTAACGTATTGAAAGACAAAGAGAAAGCACTTGTTTTTTTACGTCGTATGTTGTCGCTTGACCCCACCAATGCCGCTATACAGCAAAACATAAATGTGTTGGAAAAGACCCCGGCGGCCAAGCCCGACAATGCCCCTAAGACCGACCAGAGCCCCAAGTCAGCTGCAGTGCCTAAAAACAATGCGTTAATTCGGGTCGTTTAGCGGGCTGTCTATGCCCATTTTGTGGTCGCTGCACCTTAATTTTGCGCCAGAAAAAACAGCACATGTTATACTGGTTGCAAATGGGCTCTTCGGCCTCTACTGCCTCTACCTATTTGCCGCTGGCCCTTCAGGTTTTGATCGCCGTTGGGCTGGTTGCTTTTCTAATGGTGGCCACCCACTTGCTGGGACCCCGTCGTAAGACCAGCGACAAACTTCAAAATTTTGCCAGTGGCATCGAATCGCATGGTGATGCTCGTCAGCCCATGGCCATCAAGTATTTTCTTACGGCTATTTTGTTTGTGCTTTTCGATGTAGAGGTGATCTTCTTTTACCCCTATGCCGTCAATTTTAAAGGACTGGGTTGGGATGGATTTTGGGCGGTCGCTCTTTTTGTGGGTTTCTTTCTTTGCGGGTTTATCTATATTATAAAAAAAGGAGCCCTGCAATGGGAAGACTAGGTTCGCGTTAACAACATTCGCAGGTAGCGCTTGTTATTTTTTTAAATGGTGAAATTATGAGTCGTCCGGTTTCGTACAATCTAATTCAAAAGCCCCTCGAGGCCGACATTAGCATGGCTCCGCTGCCCGATGGTCATCAGGGAGAAGGCTTCTTTGCTACCTCGCTTGATGCGGTAATTGGATTGGCCCGAAAAAATTCGATCTGGCCCTTGCCCTTCGCCACTTCTTGTTGCGGAATTGAATTTATGGCTACGATGGGGTCGCATTACGATCTGGCGCGCTTTGGATCGGAGCGGGTAGGTTTCTCTCCTCGTCAGTGCGATCTGTTGATGGTCATGGGAACCATCGCTAAAAAAATGGGTCCCGTGGTCAAGCAAGTTTACTTGCAGATGGCTGAGCCTCGTTGGGTGATCGCTGTGGGGGCCTGTGCCAGCAGCGGTGGTATTTTCGATACCTACAGCGTGTTGCAAGGTATCGACCAGGTGGTACCGGTCGATGTGTACGTTCCCGGATGCCCGCCACGTCCGGAAGCAATTATAGATGGGGTGCTTCGCATTCAGGATCTGGTGGCAAAAGAGAGTTTGCGTCGTCGCAATTCTGATCATTATAAAGCATTACTAGAGAGTTACGGTATCCAATAAAAAATTATGCACCGGAACAAAAGCCGGCACGCGTAAAAAAAAGAGACTATAAACAAACAGGCATGTCACTAACGAACGAGATCATACAGCAACGACTTACCGAAAAATTTGCAGACCAGGTGGGTGAGTTTGTTATTTCGTACGACATGTTGCAGTTCTCGGCACCTAAAGAGATCAATTTAAAGGTGCTCAATTTTCTTTACGACGATTCGCAGTTGGCATTTACCTTTTTGACCGATCTGACCGGCGTGCATTATCCCGATCAAAAAGGGCAAGAGCTGGCGGTGGTCTATCATTTACATAATCTGAAAGACAATATTCGGCTTCGCTTTAAAGTGTTTACGTCGGTCGAGCAGCCCGATGTATACACGGCTACCGGCTTGTTCTCTTCGGCCAATTGGATGGAGCGCGAGACCTACGATTTTTTCGGTATCCATTTTGTGGGGCATCCGAACCTTAAGCGAATCCTGAACGTAGACGAGATGGATTATTTTCCGATGCGAAAGGAGTTTCCCCTAGAAGATCAAACTCGAATTGATAAAGATGACGAGATGTTTGGCCGTGGCTAAACATCCATAAACCGCCCCCAGGGGGCACTAGTATGAGCGAACACATTAAACTGCCCGAAGGATCGATCGAGAAAACGACCACCACGTTAAACCTGGGGCCTACGCACCCGGCTACCCATGGGGTCATGCAAAATATTCTCGAACTCGACGGCGAGCGTATTGTCTCGGCCGATCAAACCATCGGGTATATTCATCGAGCCTTCGAGAAATTGGCCGAGCGTCGTCCGCTGGCCCAGATCACTACGCTCACCGATCGTCTTAACTATTGCTCTTCGCCACTCAACAACATGGGCTGGCATATGACCTGCGAAAAGTTATTGGGGGTTACCACTCCTAAGCGCGTAGATTATTTGCGAGTTATTGTCATGGAATTGGCCCGCATTGCCGATCATCTGATCTGTAACTCCATTATGGGAGTCGATGCCGGAGCCTATACCGGGTTCTTGTATGTGATGCAGTACCGCGAGTTGATCTACGAGATCTACGAAGAGATCTGTGGTGCACGATTAACGACCAATATGGGTCGCATTGGGGGCTTTGAACGCAACTTTAACGACATCGCTTTTCAAAAGTTAGAGAAGTTCCTCGATGAGTATCCCAAGGCGCTCAAGGAATTTGAAAACATGTTTCAGCGCAATCGCATTTTTATGGACCGCACCATTGGCGTGGGAGGTATTAGTGCCGAGCGAGCGCTCAATTACGGATTTACAGGTCCTAACCTGCGTGCCGCGGGCGTAGACTACGATGTACGCGTGCACTCGCCCTACAGCAGCTATCAAGATTTTGATTTTACTATTCCTGTGGGCAGTACCGGAGACAGCTACGATCGCTGGCTGGTGCGCGAACAAGAGATGTGGCAAAGTCTTTCGATTATTAGACAGGCCTATCAGAAAGTACAGGCTTTTACCGGTGCCGAGGCCGAGGTTTATCATGCCGATGTGCCGGAGTATTATTTGCCTGCCAAGCAAGATGTATATACCAAGATGGAGGCGCTTATCTATCATTTTAAAATCATTATGGGAGAGACCGATATCCCCGCCGGAGAAGTATACCATTCGGTAGAAGGTGGAAATGGGGAATTGGGCTTTTATCTGATTAGCGATGGCGGAAGGGCCCCTTACCGCTTGCACTTTAGAAGACCTTGTTTTATCTATTACCAGGCCTACGAGGAGTTGATCAAAGGGGCGATGCTCAGTGACGCGATCATCACCATGAGCAGCTTGAATCTGATTGCCGGAGAAATGGACGCATAAACCCGTACCGATCGAAATAAAAAACAGAACAGAAGATGAGCTTACGTTTTTCGGACAATAAGTTAAAAGAGGTACAGCAAATTATTGCTCGCTACCCCGAGTGGCGTCAAAAAAGCGCGCTGTTGCCGGTGTTGCATTTGGCGCAGCAAGAATTCGGCGGATGGCTGAGTCCCGAAACCATGGATTATGTAGCCGGCTTGTTACAGTTGCAGCCGATTGAGGTCTATGAAGTCGCTACTTTTTATAGCATGTACAATCTAAAGCCGGTGGGCAAGCATTTGCTCGAAGTGTGCCAGACAGGTCCCTGCATGCTCAATGGCAGCGAAGCGATCGTGGATTACATCTATGAGCGCTTGGGCATACGCCCCGGAGAAACGACGGCCGATGGATTGTTTACGCTAAAGACAGTGGAGTGTCTGGGCGCTTGTGGGTATGCCCCGATGTTACAGCAAGGAAAACACTATCGCGAGCACCTCACCCGCGAAAAGATCGATCAACTTATTGCATCTTGTTCGGGTCAGCCGGCCAGTGCACATCATTAAAAAAAGAAATATTGCCCCGCAGGGCCGCTTACGAATATGGCAAGAAAATTATTACTCGACAAGGCGCATGTGCCTGGAATCACTACCTACGATGTGTACCGTCGCGAAGGCGGCTACCGCAGTGTAGAGAAGGCGCTCAAGTCTATGAGTCCCGATCAGGTGACCGAAGAGGTCAAGAAAAGCGGTTTACGTGGAAGAGGCGGCGCGGGATTTCCGACAGGAATGAAGTGGGGCTTTTTGGCCAAGCCCGAGGGCGTACCCCGATACCTGGTGGTCAATGCAGACGAGTCAGAGCCCGGCACCTTTAAAGACCGCTACCTGATGGAATTTATTCCGCATCTGCTGATCGAGGGAATGATCACGGCTTCGTATGCACTTGGATCGAACCGATCTTATATCTACATACGAGGAGAATATGTATGGATTGCCGAGATCTTAGAGAATGCTATCGAAGAGGCAAAGGCCAACGGGTGGCTTGGAAAAAATATTTTTGGCAGCGGATTTGATTGTGATATCTATGTACACCGCGGTGCCGGCGCCTATATTTGTGGCGAAGAGACCGCCTTGCTTGAATCGCTCGAAGGCAAAAGAGGTAATCCGCGCATCAAGCCTCCTTTTCCGGCTGTAAAAGGGTTGTGGGGTTGCCCCACGGTGGTCAATAATGTCGAAACGGTCGCGGCCGTTGTTCCCATCATTAACGAAGGCGCAGAAGAATATGCCAAGATCGGCATAGGTAAATCGACCGGCACTAAGTTGATCTCGGCTTGTGGTAATATCAATAAGCCCGGGGTCTACGAGATCGATATGACCATTTCGGTCGAAGAGTTTATTTATAGCGATGAATACTGTGGAGGCCTTCCGACCGGAAAAAAATTAAAGGCTTGTATTCCCGGTGGATCATCGGTTCCTATTTTACCCGCCAATCTTCTATTGAAAACGGCCAAGGGCGAAACGCGCATGATGACCTACGAGAGTTTGGCCGACGGAGGATTTGCTTCGGGGTCTATGATGGGCTCCGGTGGATTTATTGTGCTCGACGATAGCCAGTGCGTGGTGCGTCATACCTATTCGTTAGCGCGCTTTTATCGACATGAGAGTTGCGGACAATGTTCTCCTTGCCGCGAAGGAACCGGTTGGATGGAGAAGATCTTGTGGAATATCGAGACCGGCAAGGGCAAGCTAAGCGATATCGATCTGCTCTGGGATATTCAGCGCAAGATCGAAGGAAATACGATCTGTCCCCTTGGTGATGCGGCTGCATGGCCCGTGGCTGCGGCCATTCGTCATTTTAGGGATGAGTTCGAGTGGCATGTGTTGCATCCTCAAGAAGCCCAGACGCGTAATTACGGATTGATGCATTATGCCGATCCCATTCATGTACCTAATTCAGTAATGGCCTAGCGGCATCAACTACACCTGTATGTCATCCGAAACAAAAAATAGCGTTTCCACCGTTAAGCTCACCATCGATAATATTTCGGTAGAGGTACCGGCCGGAACGACCGTGCTCAACGCAGCACGTCAGATCGGAGGCGACGTAACGCCACCGGCCATGTGCTACTATAGCAAATTAGAGGGCAGCGGCGGAAAATGCCGCACCTGTTTGGTAGAAGTGGCTGCCGGATCTGCAGCTGACCCGCGCCCGATGCCCAAGCTGGTAGCCAGTTGCCGCACCACCGTAATGGAGGGAATGGTGGTAAAAAATATTACCAGCGATAAAGTAAAGGATGCACGCGCGGGTGTAGTGGAATTCTTGTTACTGAATCATCCGCTCGATTGTCCGGTTTGTGACCAGGCCGGCGAATGTCATTTGCAAGATCTCGGCTACGAGCATGGCAAAGAGGGTACGCGCTATGAATTTGAGCGTCGCACCTTTGAAAAAGAAGATATTGGGCCTTACATTCAACTGCACATGACGCGATGCATTCTTTGTTATCGCTGCACGTATGTGGCCGACCAACTTACCGATAATCGCGTGCACGGTGTACTCGACCGCGGTGACCATGCCGAGATCTCTACTTATATCTCGAAGGCGATCGATAACAATTACAGTGGTAACATGATCGATGTATGCCCTGTAGGCGCGCTTACCGACAAAACGTTTCGTTTTAAAAATCGGGTCTGGTTTACCAAGCCCATGTATGCGCATCGCGATTGTCCGGATTGCTGTGGAAAGGTCACCCTTTGGCAACGGGGCGAAGAAGTACTTCGCGTAACGGCTCGTAAAGATGAGTGGGGCGAGGTTTGTAGTCATGAGGGCAAGCCCGGTTGGATCTGCAATACCTGTCGCTTCGATAAAAAAGCGGCCAGTGACTGGGTACTAGAAGGGCCTGCCGATGTTAGTCGTCATTCGGTGATCTCACAAGGGCACTATACCGGTTTACAAAAGCCCAAAGAAACCCTGCCCGAGGTCATGGGAGGTCGTGCGCCCAAATTGATGATGGACATTCACGATGTGAGTGAAGTGAACAAAATAGAATTAAGCCAGCTGCCCGGTGCAGCTACCGGAAACGATTTTAATTCACCTGCTGCTAAAGAGGCCTAAACTTATGAATGTGTATTTGATTGCCATGGATAGTTGGTATATAGTAGAAAAGCTGATCTTGATCGGGGCGCTCATCGGGTTATCTTTTTTTATTGCCATGTACACCACGCTGGCCGAAAGAAAGATCGCAGGCTGGATGCAAGACCGGTTGGGCCCTAACCGCGCGGGTCCCTTTGGAATCTTTCAGCCATTGGCTGATGGAGGAAAATTATTTTTTAAAGAAGAGATCACACCCGTTAGCTCCAACCGATTCTTATTCTTGCTGGGGCCGGCGCTTGCCATGATCGTTGCGTTAATTACCAGTACCGTAATTCCCTGGGGTGCTGCGTATGTAGGGGAGACCCGCACGGTGGCCTTACAGGTGGCCGATGTCGATATGGGCATTCTGATCGTATTTGGTATTGTAAGCGTGGGCGTGTATGGAATCATGATCGGTGGTTGGGCCTCGAACAATAAATTCTCGCTAATCGCCGCCATTCGTGGTGCCTCGCAGATGGTATCGTACGAGCTGCCCATGGGTCTTTCGTTGATCGCGGTACTTTTTATGACGGGATCACTCAAGATGAGTGCCATGGTCGAGTACCAGATGCAGCATGGATGGAATGTGCTTTACCAACCGCTTGGCTTTTTGATCTTTTTTGTCTGCGCGCTGGCCGAGTGTAACCGTACGCCCTTTGACCTTCCGGAGGCCGAGAACGAACTCAACTTCGGCTATCACCAAGAGTACTCGTCGATGAAGCTGGGTTTTTATCTGTTTGCAGAGTACATTAATATGTTCGTGAGCAGTGCGGTCATGGCCACTTTGTTCCTTGGTGGCTACGATATTCCATTTTTCGACGAGTCGGCCTGGCAGGGATCTGCGCTGGTCTTGTCGGCACTCACCTTTGCCGTAATGATGGCCAAGGTCTCTTTCTTCTTGTTTCTGTTTATTTGGATCCGTTGGACGATCCCGCGCTTTCGCTATGACCAGCTAATGAACTTGGGTTGGAAAAAATTAATACCGCTTGCACTGATCAATATGCTCATTAGTGCGGCACTATTGTTATTCTTAAATAAGTGAGGCTTTAATAAAGAATCGTATGCAACTAACGCAAAGAGCTAAATCGGTCGATCGCAGCCCTCTTACCTGGCTCGAAAGCATTTATTTGTGGAATATTCTCAAGGGAATGGCCATTACGCTTCGGCATATGTTTATGAAGAAGGCCACGATTCAATATCCCGAGCAGCAGCGCAGTTTTTCGAAGGTGTTTCGGGGCCTGCATGTGTTGAATCGCGACGAGGCTGGTCGTGAAAATTGTACCGCCTGCGGACTTTGTGCTGTGGCCTGTCCGGCAGAGGCGATTACCATGGAGGCTGCCGAAAGACAAACGGGCGAAGAGCATTTGTATCGAGAAGAGAAATATGCGGCCAAGTACGAGATCAATATGCTGCGTTGTATCTTCTGTGGCTTGTGCGAAGAGGCTTGTCCCAAGGATGCCATCTATCTCTCCCAGACCGTTGCCCCCGCCAACTATGCCCGCAAGGGATTTATTTATTCAAAAAACGAGTTGCTGATCCCGCATCCGATTACCGAGCGCGAAGCGTACGTAAAAGCCTTAGGCGATCGTCAACCCGCCCATTCAACCAACCCTGTCAAGTAAGATGAGTATCGTACAAATTCTTTTTTGGGTGTTAGCGGCCATGGCGCTGTTTAGTGCACTGATGGTGATCACAAGCAAAAATCCTGTCTACAGCGTGCTCTGGTTGATCGTTACGTTCTTTGCCATCTCTGGTCACTACATTTTATTGAACGCCCAGTTCTTGGCCGTCGTCAACATTATTGTGTATGCCGGGGCTATCATGGTCTTGTTCTTATTTGTTATCATGCTCATGAACGCAAGGCAAGAGGGGGCTGGTGGTAGCAAGCGCTGGATTACGTTGGCGGGTACCGTAAGCGGCGGCATCTTTTTATTGGTGCTGGTGGCCGCTCTCAAGGACTCCGAATTAAAAACCCGCACGGCTATGGTCATGGATGGTCAGGTAGGGCTTATTAAAGTACTGGGCAACGAGTTGTTTACCCGCTATGTGGTGCCCTTCGAAATTTCAAGTATCCTTTTTTTGAGTGCCATGGTAGGTGCCGTGGTCATTGGTAAAAAAGAGTAAAGAACCGTACTATGCCTATAAACTATTATTTGTTCTTGTCGCTGGCGCTCTTTACCATCGGTATGGTGGGGGTGCTGACCCGTCGTAACGCCATTATCATCTTTATGTGCATCGAGTTGATGTTGAATGCGGTCAATTTGTTGCTGGTGGCCTTTTCTAAAATGCATTACCAGGCGGCGCTCGAAGCCGGACAGCTGGCTACGCAGGCCGGGGTAGAGGGGCAGTTATTCGTTTTCTTTATAATGGTGGTGGCTGCGGCCGAAGTAAGTGTGGGGTTGGCCATTATCGTAATGATGTATCGTAACGTACATTCTGTAGATATCAACTTTTTGAATCGATTAAAACACTGATCATTTATACTGGCTGTTTATGCAAGATATTTTTCAATTGGCTTATTGGATACCACTGCTTCCCTTGTTGGGTGCATTGATCAACGGACTCGGGCGACAGTACCTTAACAAAACGGCGGCAGGTCTATTGGGCTCCGGTACGGTATTGGGCTCTTTCGTCTTAAGTCTGCTGATCTTCTTTCAGGTTAAAGCCGGTCACAGCGAAGTGGTCACTTATTTCAATTTTATTGATGTGGCCTCGCTTCGAATTCCCTTTGCTTTTCAACTCGATGCCTTATCGTCTTTATTCTTACTGATTATTACAGGGGTAGGCTTTCTGATTCATGTGTACTCTACGGCCTACATGCACGAAGAGTCATCCGCCCAGTTTGCGCGCTACTTCTCGTATCTGAATCTCTTTGTGTTCTCGATGCTGCTTTTGGTAATGGGCGCCAACTATGTGATCTTGTTTATGGGCTGGGAAGGGGTCGGACTTTGCTCTTATTTGCTAATCGGGTACTGGTTTAAAAATCCCGCGTATACGGCAGCCGCCAACAAGGCTTTTATTATGAACCGCATTGGCGACCTGGCCTTTTTGGTAGCGCTGTTCTGGATCATTACCAAAACCGGGGTGGTAAGTTTTCAGGAGTTTTTCAATTTTGTACAACAACATCAGTTTACCGAAAAGTTTTCGGCTACCGACATTACCGTAATTACCGTATTGTTCTTTATAGGGGCAACCGGAAAAAGCGCACAGCTTCCGCTCTATACCTGGTTACCCGATGCCATGGCGGGTCCCACGCCCGTATCGGCCCTTATTCATGCCGCTACGATGGTAACGGCGGGTATTTATTTGATCGCACGCAGCAACCTGCTTTATTCGTTGGCACCCCATACGCTTCATCTTATTTCGTGGGTCGGACTACTTACGGCGCTACTGGCCGCTTCGATTGCTGTGGCGCAGAACGATATTAAAAAAGTTCTCGCGTATTCCACCGTAAGTCAACTTGGATTTATGTTTCTGGCCCTGGGTACTGGTGCGTATGGGGCCGCCGTTTTTCATGTTATGACGCATGCCTTCTTCAAAGCCCTGCTCTTTTTAGGAAGCGGCAGTGTGATCCATGCCATGGGTGGGGAGCAAGATATTCGCAACATGGGGGGATTGTCTAAGAAATTACGCATTACCTATCTAACTTTTTTAATTGGTTGTATTGCCATTGCAGGGATACCTCCATTTAGTGGCTTCTTTTCTAAGGATGCTATTTTACTGAGTGTGTTTTTGCATTCCCCGCTGCAATACGTGGTGGCCTTGTTCGCCGCATTGCTCACGGCTTTCTACATGTTTCGTTTATTGTTCCTTACCTTTTCCGGACGGTTTAGAGGAACCCAAGAGCAAGCGCATCACGTACATGAGAGTCCATTGGCTATGACCCTTCCCCTGATGGTCTTAGCGGTACTTTCTATCATTGGCGGATGGGTGGGCATTCCTGCTGTGTTGGTTCCCGATGCAGAGGCGCTCTCGCATTTCTTATCACCTGTTATTCCAATGCAGTCGCATATCGTATCGCACGAAACAGAGTATGCGCTCATGGCCCTTTCTACCGGATTGGTAGTAGCGATGGTCGGAGCCGCTTGGATGCGATATCGCAATTACCAACCCGGCAAACCTGCCCCTGCATTTATACAACTTTTAGAGAACAAGTGGTACGTGGATGAGCTGTATCAAAAACTAATCGTACGTCCGCTTGCCCTGTTGGCCGCTTGGCTCCGTACGGTGGTAGAAGCGAAAGGTATCGATGGATTGGTCAACGGAGTAGGGCGTGCGGTGCAGTACAGCGCCCGACAACTTCGCTTCGTGCAAAGTGGGCAAGTGGGATTGTATGTGCTCTTGATGGTGCTGAGTATGGCTTTACTGCTCATCGTACAATTTTTTATAAGAAAATAAACCAACCGCTCGGCGGAACCGCTTATGATTGCATTATTGATCTTCTTGATCCCCTTACTCGGTGGTATAATTTCTTTTGTTGCCGGTGCTGGTAAAAAGGCAGCCCATACGGTATTTGTTTTAAGTACCGGGGCCTTACTCGCGCTTACCCTACTTGGTATGACTAGTTGGGATCAGCCGGCACTTCAACGATTTTCGGCAATATGGCTTTCTAGTTTGGGCAGTTCATTTTCGTTGGCCTTGCTTCCACTCGGCAAGGTGCTTTGTTTGCTTACCGCCATCGTTTATTTTTTGCTGGCTCTTTATATGACGAACAAAGTGGTAGATCGCCCGGCTGCTTTTTACGGATGGCTCTTGCTCGCGCAGGCGGGTATGATGGGAGTGTTTTTGGCTATGGATGCGCTGCTCTTTTACTTTTTTTGGGAATTGGCGCTTATACCGATGTATTTTCTATGCTCCATTTGGGGAGGGCCGCGCCGTATTGCGGTTACTTTTAAATTTTTTGTGTATACGTTCTTGGGTTCGGTATTGCTATTGGCCGGACTTATCTATTTGCAGTCGCTCACACCCGAAAAATCATTTGCGCTCGATGCCATCCTTAAACTTAAGTTGACCACGGCCCAGCAATCTTGGTTGCTTTGGCTAGTCTTGCCTGCCTTTGCCATTAAGCTTCCGCTTTTTCCTTTTCATACCTGGCAGCCTGATACCTACGAAGAGGCGCCCACCCCTGTTACCGCCGTGCTAAGTGCCGTGATGGTCAAGATGGGAATACTCGGTCTACTTCGCTGGCTGCTTCCTTTCTTTCCGATTGCCGCATACCAATGGGGTGATGTGATCATGGGGCTGGCCGTGGGCGGCATCGTTTACGCCTCGTTGATCGCCTGGCGCCAAGACGATCTAAAGCGGCTGGTCGCCTATTCTTCTATTGCCCACATTGGGTTAATGGGGGCCGCGGCCTTTGCGGCCAATACATTGGCCATACAGGGACTTTGTTTTCAGCTTTTCGCGCATGGCATCAATATTTTGGGCATGTGGTTGTTGGTCGATCTTATCGAGCGAAACCTGGGTACGCGCAAGATCTCCGAACTGGGTGGACTGGCCCAACACTCGCCAACCCTCACTCTCTTTATGATCATTATAGCTCTGGCCAATATTGCGCTTCCGCTTACCAATGGTTTTGTTGGTGAGCTGCTGATGTTTACCGGCTTATTGGCTACCAAGTCTAATTATTATTGGGTACTGGCCGCGGTAGCCGGACTTGGAATTATCCTATCGGCCGTCTATACGCTGGGCATGATACGTTCGGTGTTTTATGGCGAGCGTAACGCTGTAACCGGTAAACCCGTTCTAGTCAGTGTACCAGAGCAGTTGGTTCTCTTCGTTATTGTGTTGCTGGTACTGTTTTTTGGACTATTTCCGCAGCCGCTGCTCGACATGACAAAAGAATATGCCGAGCAACTGTTCAGCCAGGTAGACATTAGTTATCTATTTAGAAAATTCTAAGAACTCCAATATGAATGCATTATTAGTTTCGGCTTTATGGGGTGTAGTGATGATGTTCGGTGGAATCCTGATCAAACAGACCGCTGTGGTACGCTACCTGGCCATAGCCGGCGTGGCGATCTTGCTGGGGCTCAACCTGGCCGAGATGCAAGGTTGGCAATTGATCGCCATCGATACCACCGGTATGCTTCAGTTCGATACCTATGCACTATTGCTCAATTCCATTTTATTGGCGGCCGTACTTTGCTATTTGCTGTTGAGTGGATCGGCCATGGAAAAGATAGGGGCCAACTTAGCTGATTACCTGGCCTTGCTGTTCTTTGTGAGTAGTGGTATGATGATGGTGAGCGCCTTTGAGTCGTTACTCATTTTGTTCTTGGGTATAGAGATCATTACCATTCCGCTGTATATTTTGACCGGCAGCGACAAAAAAAATCTGAAAAGCAACGAAGCTTCGCTCAAGTATTTTTTATTGGGCGCTTTTTCTTCGGGTATCTTACTTATGGGCATCACCTTGGTCTATGGAGCCCGCGGAAGTTTCGCTTTATCGGGCGTAGCTGATTCCATTCGCCTATCAATCTCGCTGATGATAGCGGGTATGTTGTTGCTGTTGATCGCGATGGCCTTTAAAGTATCGGCCGCTCCTTTTCATTTCTGGACGCCCGATGTCTACGATGGAGCGCCGACCGTATTTACTTCTTTTATGGCGACGGTTGTAAAAGTGGCCGTTTTCGCCGCTATGGTCCGTCTGTTCGATCGCAGTTTTGCGCTGCAACAAAATGCCTGGCAGTGGTGGGTGGCTGTAATAGCCGGTCTTACCTTGTTTATCGGAAATATCACGGCGGTATTTCAGCAAAGTGTCAAGCGTATGCTTGCGTACTCTAGTATTGCGCAGGCCGGTTTTATGCTACTGGCAGTCTATGCGATGAACACCACGGCTAAAGAGGGGTTACTCTTGTATGCAGCCTCTTATTCGTTGGCCACGATCGGCATTTTTGCGGTGTTGACTCGGATGAAAGATTATTCATTCGAGGCCTTTAATGGATTGGCGGGTCGTTATCCGTGGGTGGCGGCCTCGCTGGCTATTTTCTTTCTTTCGTTGGCCGGTATTCCGCTTACGGGAGGGTTTCTAGCAAAGTTTTATATGATCAAGGCGGCCTTGGGTCTAAGTATAGGGCTTGCGCTGTTCGCCTTGCTGATGGCCGTGGTGAGCGTATATTATTATTTCAGGGTCATTCAGGCCATGTACTTTAAACCCGTGGCACAGCCCGATGCCCTGGCTTTTGACAAAAGCTTTACCGGTCTGCTCTTACTAGTTGCTCTGCTTGTGGTTATGCTCGGGCTGTTTCCGGAATGGCTGATCGCTTGTCTCTATTTCTAATCTCCTGTTGCCGCTCATCAAGCTTTTCTTTGCAGAGGGCCAAGGTGTTGGTACCTTCACCTTTCTATGATGAAGTTCACCGATATATTCTCACTGGCCTTTCGCACCATACGCGGCAACCGGCTTCGTACCGGACTTACGGTGGCCATTATTGCCTTTGGTATTATGGCGCTGGTTGGTATTATTACCGCCATCGAAGCCATGAATCAAAAGTTTACCGAGAGTTTTTCGAGTATGGGCGCCAGTGGCTTTACCATTCGCTACAAGGCGCGCAATATTCGTTTTGGCGGAGGCGGTAACCAAGGCAACGAGATGAAGCTGTCGCAAAAAGGAAAGAAAAAAGAGCGCACTTCTAATCTCGATAAAAAAATTACCCGCGATCAGGCCGAGCTCTTTGTATCGACCTTTGATTTTCCGTCGGTAAAAAGTATTAGTCTGTTCGGTGGACGCAATTCGATCGTGTCGTACGAGACACTCAAGACCAGCCCCAATGTGATGGTGCAGGGAGGCGATGAACATTTTTTGGCCCTCAATGGATTTTCGCTCGAGACCGGACGTAACCTTAACCGAACCGATGTAACGTCGGGGCGCAATGTCTGTCTGCTGGGCTACGATGTGGCCAATAAATTGTTTAAGCAAGGATACCGCTCGGCTGTGAACAAGGTCGTTCGTATCAACTCTATTCCTTACCGGGTGCTGGGGGTGCTCGAGAGCAAAGGATCTTCGTTCGGCTTTAGTCGCGACAACATGATCATTACTTCGTACAACAATGTGTATCGCAATTTTGGGAGTGCGTCTTCTTTTAATATTGCCATTCAGGCCTCACAGATTCAATGGGTGCCCGCCGCTATGGGAGAGGCCGAGTCTCAATTTCGCTCGGTACGCCGATTGCATACGACCGAAGAGAATAATTTTGTGATCGATCGCAGCGACAGTATTGCCGAAAAGGCCATGAATAGCTTGGGCTTTCTGACTATCTCGGCCACGGTGATCGGTCTGATCACCCTGATTGGAGCCGCCATTGGTCTAATGAATATCATGTTGGTCTCTGTGTCGGAGCGCACCCGCGAGGTGGGGCTTATTAAAGCGATCGGGGGCAAGCGCAACATGGTCAGCCGTCAATTCTTATTGGAAGCCATCATCATTAGTGTGCTCGGTGCCCTCTTTGGGATCTTGTTGGGAGTAGGGGTGGGTAATTTATTTGCACTCGTGTTGGGCACGGGCTTTGTGATACCTTGGAACTGGGTCTTCTACGGCATCTTTATCTGTACCCTGGTGGGACTGCTGGCCGGGCTTTATCCTGCCCGTAAGGCCGGTAAACTGAACCCTATAGAGGCCCTTCGCTACGAGTAATCGCTGATTTTCCACAATTTTTACCCTCTTTTTTGCCCTTTTTTCTATAGGGGTCAATTTAATATCAAATTAATTGACTGGGCATTGCGCATATCAAAAAATCCTTAACTTGACCCTCCTTCCGACAACGAGAGGGATGTTTTTAAACTTTAAAACCTAATAACTCAACTCTAAAAACAAACGATCATGGCAGAGACTAAATCAACTGCAACCGCTGCATCAAAATCATCTTCGGCTCCTGCAAAGCATGGTGGAAATTCCATCTCTTGGATCGCTCCACTTGTGTGTGTGCTCGCTGGCTATTCTATCTGGCGTTTTATGATGGGAGATGCCTCCGGCTTTAATGAACCCGATCCTGCCGGTGGATTCTGGCCCCATCACATGGGCCCCAAAGATGCCTTTCACCGTATTTACGAAGGAGGAATTATCGTGCCCCTGCTAATCGGAATGTTTTTGATGGTCGTAGTGTTCTCTATCGAGCGCTATTTGACCATTCGTCGTGCCCTGGGTAACGGACCCATCGACGACTTTATCCGCAAAATTCAATTTCAACTGGCCAGCCGTAATGTAGACGCTGCGCTGGCTGAGTGCGATAAGCAACGCGGTTCTGTTGGTAATGTAATGAAGGCCGGTCTGCGTCGTTACAAAGAAATGATCAATGAATCGGGTATGTCTACCGATCAAAAAGTAATTGCCATTCAAAAAGAAGTAGAAGAGGCCACTGCTCTTGAGCTGCCTATGCTGCAAAAGAACCTGGTATTCCTTTCTACCATCACATCGGTGGGTACGCTGATCGCCCTGCTGGGAACCGTATTGGGTATGATCCGTTCGTTCGCTGCCCTTGGAGAAGAAGGCGGTGGTGGTGCTGCGGCCGACCTGGCAGTCGGTATCTCTGAGGCCCTCTATAATACAGCCCTCGGTATCGGTACTTCAGCGATCGCGCTGATCCTGTACAATATGTTCACGACCCGTATCGATTCTATCACTCATGGTATTGATGAATCCGGATTTACGCTTACGCAAAGCTTCGCTTCTTTGTATAAGTAATACAAGACGCAATTTTTGCAACGTATTATCCAATCATCAAATTAAATTTTTGTACCCATGCCTAGTGCCAAGATACCAAAAAGGAGTACGGATACGGATATGACCCCGTTTGTGGACATAGCCTTTCTGATTCTCTCCTTTTTTATTATGGCGACAAAATTCAAACCACCAGAGCCCGTCGAGATCACGACACCCGGCTCGGTGCTGTCGCAGAAATTACCCGAGAACAATGCCGTGATGATATCGATCGACTCGGCCAACCGGGTCTACTTTACCGTTCTTTCTGATAGAGACCCCTCTAAGTACGATGCGATTATCCGCGGTATCAATGCCAGCCAAAACTTGGGCCTGACCCCTGCCGAGATGGCTAATTTTCGCAAGACCTATTTGGTGGGTGTTCCTTTTGGAGGCCTAAAGCAATTGCTGGCTACCGATTTTAAGGATCAGGCCAAGTTGAGCCAGCCCGGGATTCCCGTGGCTGACACGCTTAATAACCAACTGGTCTGGTGGATCAAAGAAGCCAAGACTGCCTTTGCAGGCGAAAAGTTGAATTACCTTATTAAAGGAGACGGGCTTTCGAAGTATCCGACCTTTAATGCGGTCGTGCAGGCGCTCAAGAAAAATGAAGAGTTCAAGTACAACCTGGTTACACAACTTGATGATGTGCCCACCGGAACGGCTCTTTATAAGGCTGAGCAAGAGAAAAAATAAATTCATTAACCCCAATTACATTACACTATGGCTAGTATAGATAGTGGTGCAGAACAGGGCGGTAAAAAAGGACCGGGCGTCAAGAAAGCCAAAAAACTTTCTACCCGGGTCGACATGACCCCCATGGTAGACCTTGGGTTTCTGTTGATCACGTTCTTCGTATTTACGGCGACCATGAGCTCTCCCACCACGCTTGACCTTAATATGCCAAAGGATATTAAGAAGCAAGATGAGCAAACCGAAGTAAAAGAGTCTTCGGTTCTCACCATCATGCTGGGCAAGGGCGATCAGGTTTACTACTACGAAGGAAAACTGGTGGTAGATGCCACCGGCAATAACTTTAAGCAGACCACCTTTAAGGGTATTCGTGACATCATCGTCAATAAAAAGAAAGAGGTGATGGACCGTTATTATCAACGTCCCGACCCCGCTTGCGAGGCTGATGCCAAAGCAAAGGGAAAGCCCGTTAGCAATTGCGCCGACAAGGATTTTGTGGTCATCATCAAGCCTAGCGATGATGCGACCTACAAGAACACGGTCGACATTCTCGATGAAATGACCATCAATCAGGTTCGTACCTATGCAATGGTCAAGATCGGTGATGTGGAGTATGAGCTAATCAAAAAGACAGAAGAGTCCAACGGTATCAAGTAGTAACTGAAAAAAAAGAGCATGGAATTAAATAAAATATTAACCGCAGACATTCTCGATATTGTCTTTGAGGGAAGAAACAAAGAGTATGGGGCCTATGACCTGCGCAAGACCTACCACGAGCGGGTAAAGCGTGCCCTGATCATTACGGCCTCTTCGGCTGCCTTGATCTTACTGATCTCTTTTTTGAACAAGACCCTCAGCGATAACGACAATGCCAAGGTCAAGATCAATGAAATGACCTTGCAAGATGTTAAGCAAGAAGAAAAAGAACCGCCGCCTCCCCCTCCGCCGCCTCCCCCTAAGCAGGAGCCGCCCAAGGTAGAGATGAAGCAGTTTACGCCTCCTGTTATTAAAAAAGACGAAGAAGTAGAAAAGCCGCCGCCACCACAAGAAGAATTGAAAGAGGCCAAGATCGATGTTGTCAACGTAGAAGGGATCAAAGACGAAGGATTGGCGGCACCTGTCGATATCGATCAGGGCAAGCAGATCGTTGAAGAGAAATTCGACGATAACAAGATCTTCGATAAAGTAGAGATCGAGGCCAGTTTTCCCGGAGGTGACAGCAAATGGCGTCAGTACCTCGAACGCAATGCCAACGGCCAAGTTGCAACCGATAATGGTGCTCCCGAAGGAACCTATACGACCGTGGTACAATTTGTAGTGGATAAGGAAGGTAACATCAGTGATGTGCGCGCCCTTACCAATCACGGCTATGGCATGGAAGAAGAGGCGATGCGTGTTATTAAGCGCGGACCCAAATGGAATCCTGCCATTCAAAACGGACGACAAGTAAAAGCGTATCGTAAACAGCCCATCACATTCCGTGTGGAGGGTGAATAATCGGTGCCATACCATTTTATCAAGTCCCCTTTCTAGAGGGGACTTTTTTTTTAAGTTACTTTTGCGCTATGAACAAATTGCAGGGTTGGGATGATACCATTGTGGCGCTGGCTACACCGCCGGGAGTAGGCGCTATTGGTGTAATTCGGCTGAGCGGATTGGCTGCACTACCGATCGCCGATCGTTTGTTTCTGTCCAAAAAACTATCGGAGCAACCTTCTCATACCTTACAGGTGGGTTTATTGACGCATAAGGGTCGTTCCTTAGACGAAGTGGTCGTCTCGCTGTATAAAAATCCCCGGTCGTATACCGGAGAGGATGTGGTCGAGTTCAGTTGTCATGGATCTCCTTATGTGCTGCAAGAGATCGTTGCGGCTTGTATCGAAGAAGGAGCTCGTTTGGCTCGCCCCGGCGAGTTTACGCAACGAGCCTTCTTAAAAGGAAAACTCGACCTTACCCAGGCCGAAGCGGTAGCCGATCTGATCGCTGCCGGCACGCGGGCCTCTCAACGCACTGCCTTGCAAGGACTCAAGGGAGGATTTTCGGCCGAGCTTTCCCTATTGCGCGAACAGCTCTTACAGTTTTCTGCCTTGCTTGAACTGGAGCTCGATTTTTCGCAAGAAGATGTGGAGTTCGCCGATCGCGATAAGCTGAGCACCTTATTGGAACAACTGGAACGGTCGACCGCTGCGCTGCTTCATTCGTTCCAATTGGGAAATGCCATTCGCAATGGTGTATCGGTGGCCATCATTGGTAAACCCAATGCTGGAAAATCTACGTTGCTTAATAGTTTACTCAACGAAAACCGCGCCCTGGTCAGCGATATTGCGGGCACGACGCGCGATACGATAGAGGAGGTCCTCAACATCGAAGGCATTTTATTTAGGCTCATCGACACCGCGGGGTTACGCGAGCATACAACCGATCGGATCGAATCGGCCGGCATGGAACGCAGTCTCGAAAAAATGCGCTCGGCCGATCTGGTCCTCTATGTATTCGATTGCACAGAACCGGTAGAAGAAGTGATCGCCTGGCAAGCACAGGCCCTTAAAGAAGGATTGAAGTTCTTGCTCGTTGCTAACAAAAGCGATCTGGCCACGACTGCAGCATTTGTTACGCAACATCCTGCACTGAAAGATGTTGTTTCGATCGCTGCTAAGACGCGACAAGACCTGCCTCTTTTAACGCGTGCGATGGTTTCCCGCGTACTAACGGGAGCACTCGACACCGAGCACACCATCGTTACCAACGCCCGTCATTTTCAAGCTTTGCAAGAAGTGCATAAGGCGCTACTCGATGCAAAGCAGGGATTGACACAATCGCTGCCGGGCGATCTGTTGGCACTCGAGGTGCGTCGTTGTCTTCATTATCTCGGCGAAATTACCGGTGAGATCACCAATGAAGACCAGCTCGATTTTATCTTTAGTAAATTTTGTATCGGGAAGTAATGAATCATTCTGCAGAAAAAAAGTATGTTACTCAACTAAACCCAACCATATGGGGATTGGTAGCATTTTGGGCCTTTGTGGAATCTTTTATGGGGGGTATTCTCCATGCTCTACAAGTGCCCCTGCGGGGTATTGTTCTTGCTGGTGCGGCAGCAGCTTGCTTAACCACGATCGCTGCCGTGACAGGTAGGTATCAAGATAAAAGACCCGTGCAGGCCTTTTCGGTCGATCTGCTCAAAGCCACGCTTGCGGTAATGGCCGTGAAGCTGATCTTAAGCCCTCAGTCACCGCTTACAGCCTATGTGGCTATGTTGTTTCAAGGAGGGGTTGCTTACCTTATATTTGGATGGATACCTTCTTTTCGTTTGGCCGCGATCATATTTTCTGTATTGGCTTTAGTCGAAACTGCATTACAGAAAGTATTGGTACTTTATTTGTTTTTTGGAGCTGATTTCTGGATATCAGTATCGAATTGGGTAAGTGATCTGCATAAGCAGTTTGGTTTTTTGCCGTTAAGCCTTCGGGGAATCGTAATGGCCTACCTGTTACTTTATTTTGTGGTTGGATTAATGATCGGCTATTGGTTTGGACGTTGGCCAGATCGAATTAAGATGAAAAAGGAATCGCTCATACTCGCCTATCAGCAAGAAAAACAAGGCCTGCTGGCAAAAGCGGCATCTCCGCGGAATGCTCGGTTTCGGGGTTGGCTAATTTTTATTTTTATTGCGCTTGTAATGAGCCTATTTGTCTTACCCTATTCGTTATTGATGACCACGCTGGTACGAGTTATAATTTTTAGTCTGGCTGTATATTTTTTGACCCCACCCCTGCTACGGTGGCTAACCCGTCTGTTGTCGGCAAAGATCCAGCAAAGCATTACCCTACGACTTATTGATTCAATGCAAGAGCAACGTTTAATTTTTTATTATTGTTGGCAGCGATTTAGTGGCAGAGGCGTACTTCTGCGATTATTGTTAGCCTTCGAAGCGGCACTTATTGTCTCTAGCGCTAAGGTGTATCCTGATAACTCATCTACCTAAATAGGAATGCGTTATGTCTTTCTCGTCTGAACAAAAGCTCCAACAACCCATCGAGTACCTAAAAGGGGTAGGGCCCCTTCGTGCCGAGCTGTTAAAGAAAGAGCTGGGCATTTTTACATTTGGCGATCTGCTCGAGTATTACCCGTTTCGACACATTGACCGTACCCGTATTAACACCATCGATTCGTTACTGCCCGACATGGACTTTGTGCAATTGGCGGGCACCTTGGTGAGCAGCGAGGTGGTAGGGCAACGCGCCGGAAAGCGATTATTGGTCACCTTCAAAGACCGCACGGGAACCATCGAGTTGGCCTGGTTTCAGGGCATCAACTGGGTACAAAAATTACTACAACCGGGCTACTCCTACTTGGTCTATGGGCGTATTAGTTTTTTTAATGGCCGTCCGCAGCTGGTGCATCCCGAGATCGAGAAGATAGAGCCGGAGCAGCCGCTCGAAAAAAAATTTCTAGAGCCGGTTTATGCTACCACCGAAAAATTAAAATCGAAAGGATTGGGCGGAAGAGCGCTTGGCCGTCTTACGCAAACCTTGCTCGCTCAACTTAAGGATAGTGATCTGCCCGAGCCGTTACCGCTCGATGAACTAAAGCCCTTACCCTTGCTGGAGCGCAGCCGGGCCCTTCGGCAGATTCATTTTCCGGAAACGCCACAGCTGTATCAGCAGGCCTTGCAGCGATTAAAATTCGAGGAACTTTTTATATCGCAGTTGCGCATGCAATTGGTGCGCATGCAGCGGCATCGTTTTTCAGAAGGGGTGGTCTTTGAAAAAGTGGGAGATCGTTTCAATGAATTATACAAGCACCATCTTTCGTTCGAGTTAACGGGTGCTCAAAAAAGGGTCATCAAAGAGATTAGGGCCGACACGGCCAAAGGAAAACAGATGAACCGATTGTTGCAAGGCGATGTGGGCAGTGGAAAGACCATTGTTGCTGTACTCACGATGTTGCTGGCTATCGGCAACGGCTATCAAACTTGTTTGATGGCACCCACCGAGATCTTATGCCAGCAGCATTATGCATCGGTAAAGGGTCTTTTGGAAAAGGTGGGCGTATCTGTGGGGCTATTGACCGGTTCGATCAAGACAAAAGAGCGAAAGCAATTGCTAGCTCAACTAGCCGATGGGTCACTCTCGTTGGTAATAGGGACCCATGCACTCATCGAAGAAACGGTAGCGTTCAAAAAATTAGGACTTGTGATCATCGACGAGCAACATCGGTTTGGCGTGGCGCAGCGGGCACAGCTTTGGAAAAAATCGTCGCCTCCTCCGCATATGCTGGTGATGACGGCTACTCCGATTCCGCGCACATTGGCCATGACAGCCTATGGCGATCTGGACTATAGTATCATCGATGAATTGCCACCTGGCAGACAGCCCATCAAGACGGTGCATCGATTCGAAAAAGATCGGGCTAAGGTGATGGATTTTATTAAGCAAGAAATTGAACTCGGTCGTCAGATCTATATCATCTATCCGCTGATCGAAGAAAGTGCCAAGCTCGATTACGAAAATCTTATGAAGGGTTACGAAGAGGTCAAGGCCTTTTTTCCGGAGCCCCGCTATTGGATCAGTATGGTGCACGGACGGCAGCCGGCAGAGCAAAAAGAGATCAATATGAAACGCTTTGTCGAGGGCGATACACAAATTATGGTGGCCACAACGGTCATCGAGGTTGGGGTCAATGTGCCGAACGCCTCGGTGATGGTCATAGAGAGTGCTGAGAAATTCGGACTCTCGCAATTGCATCAGTTAAGGGGAAGGGTCGGAAGGGGTACAGAAAAAAGTTACTGTGTTTTGATGACGGGCCCCAAATTGGGGGCCGATGCCCGCGAGCGAATGCGGATTATGACACATACCGGTAATGGGTTTGAGATCGCTGAGAAGGACCTGATGCTGCGAGGGCCGGGCGAGATCGAAGGGACCCGCCAAAGCGGCGCCCTGGCCTTTAAGCTGGCCTCACTGGTAGCCGATCGTTCGCTGCTCGAAGTAGCCAGAGAAAAGGCAGCTCAATTACTTGAGGCCGACCCGGGTCTGGACCAGGCAAGCCACGTCTCCCTTAAAGAGTTTATGAAAATTCGAAAGGGGACCCTCTCTTGGAGCAAAATATCTTGAACAAAAAGGCGTTATAGAAGTAAACCAATTTGTCAGGACCTTGTCAAATTGGGGTTATCCGCCCAGTCTTAACAGATTTTTCGAACCCCCCGAGAGGGAATTTTGTTACCTTAATCGAAATTGGCCGGTTGAAAAAAATCTTCATTTTAGCAGTATTATTTTGCACGTCGTTATTACTGACGGCACAAGGTGCCATTGAGTTCGTAGAGAACAAGGGGCAATGGAATGCGCAAGTCAAATACCGGGGACAGGTTAACAACGGCTATTTCTTTATTCGCGAAAAGGGGTTTACCGTTTTGCAGCAACATCCCGAAGACGTAGCAAAAATGCAAAAGGTAAAGCAGGGAGATACGACCGGATTTCATATTCGCTCCCATGCCTGGAATGTAGATTTTGTCGATGCGAATAAAAAAATTGTCCAAACCTTGCCGGCGCTGAAAGGAGAAAGCCAGGTTGCTTCGTACGAAAATTATTTTCTAGGCAACGATCCCTCCCGCTGGGCGTCTGCCTGTTCGATGTACCAGGTAGTGACCGTTAGCGACATCTATCCAAATATAGATCTGCGTTATTATAGTGACGCCGGTACCCTTAAGTATGATCTGGTCGTTAAACCCGGTGGCGATCCTTCTGTTATTGCGCTTCGCTACGAAGGAGTCGACGGGTTGTCTATAAAAAATCGGGAGCTGGTAGTAAGTACTTCTGTCGGTTCGTTTCGCGAATCAACTCCCTTTACCTATCAACCCGCACAGCAAGGCAGAAAAGAAGTGAGCTGCCGCTACCAGCTAAAAGAAAACATACTGCGCTTCGATGTGAGCGCCTATGACCCTGCTGCCACACTGGTTATCGATCCTTCGTTCGTGTTCTGTTCTTTTTCTGGAAGCACCTCTGATAATTGGGGGTTTACGGCTACCTATGGTCCGGATGGCAGTATGTATGCCGGTGGGATCGTGTTCAATGAGGGTGGAAGCTTTCCGGTAAGTCCGGGTGCATTTCAGGCTGGCTACCGAGGGGGAAATATGGATATCGGATTAATTCGGCTTAGTGCCGATGGCATAAGACGTATTTGGGCCACTTATCTGGGCGGAGCCGGCGAAGAGCAACCCCATAGCTTGGTGGTCGACGCACAACAAAATCTATATGTAACGGGGCGTACCAATTCTCCGAATGGGGCCAATGGGTATCCGGTTATCTCTAATGGCACGCTCGCAGGCGACGGATTCGACATAGTGGTATCGAAGATCAATGCTACCGGTACGACATTGATGGGGTCTCGCAAGATTGGCGGCAGTGGTGCCGATGCCGTTAATATTGCAACAGCGCGGGCTCTTAATTCGTTGCAGCGTAATTATGGGGATGATGGCAGAGGAGAAATTATTCTCGATGCACAGGGGAATGTATTGGTTACTTCGCATTCACAGTCTTCCGCTACCGGAACCGGTCGCTTTCCGACAACGAGCGGCGCTTTTCAACCCAATTTTGGGGGAGGGCTACAAGATGCGGTCTTGCTAAAATTATCTTCCGATCTAAATAATTTGATCTTTGCCAGTTTTCTGGGTGGCAGCGGTAACGATGCCGGATATGTGCTCGCCGTTCATCCCTCTACCGGAGCTATTTATGTGGCCGGTGGTACCGAGAGCGCTAATTTGATCCCTGCCTCACAAGCAGGTACCGTAGTGGGCCCCTCCTTAGGCGGTACCATCGACGGATATGTGGCTATCGTAAGTGCAGATGGTTCGCAACGACTTCGAACCAGCTACATAGGAACAGCAGGAATAGACCAAGTCTTTGGCGTACAATTCGACATCAATGGGTTTCCGTACGTAATGGGGCAAACCACCGGTAACTGGCCCATCTTTAATGCGGCATTTAATAATCCGACCGGTAAACAATTTATTGCCAAGTTGCAACCCGATCTTTCGGCCTTTGTGTATTCTACCGCATTCGGCTCGGGTGCCTCGGTCCCTAATATCTCGCCCATCGCTTTCTTAGTAGATCGTTGCGAGAACGTGTATATGTCGGGCTGGGGAGGTACCGGCTTTGGATCTGGGTTTACCAGTGCGGGTACAGCCGGTCTTCCAACGACTCCCGATGCCTTTAAATCATCGACCGATGGCAAGGATTTTTATTTTATCGTACTTCGAAAGGATGCAGCCGGAAACACGCCACTGTTCGCCAGTTTTTTTGGAGAAGATAATGCACAGAATGGCGGTAATGATCATGTTGATGGTGGTACTAGCCGCTTCGATAGTCGAGGAACCATCTATCAGGCCATTTGCGGTAACTGTAGCGTAGGCACTGCACCCCGACCTAATTTTCCGGTAACGGCCGGATCTTGGTCTACTTCGAACAATTCCAGTGGAGCCGGGTGTAGTATCACGATGGTAAAGATTGCTATGAATTTATCGGGTGTGCAAAGCGCCATACGCTCGAGCATCAACAATGTGGCAGGCGATACATTGGGTTGCGTACCCCTGACCGTAGCCTTTACCGATACGGTGGGTAATGCGCAAACATATATCTGGAATTTTGGCGACGGGTCGCCCGACGAAACCACCACCACGGCCAGCAATTCTCATCAGTACACGGCGGTGGGCACCTATACGGTTCGACTTATTGCGGTCGATCTTACTACCTGCAATGGAAGGGATACGTCGTACATCCGCATTAGGGTCGGAAACATTGAGGCCGACCTTGATTTTACTCCTGTAAAGTTGCCCCCTTGTACGGCCTTTAATTATCGTTTCGATAATTTGTCGAGCACGTTACCGGGTTACCCCTTTAAGCCTACCTCTTTTGTGTGGAATTTTGGCGATGGTACTCCATCGGTCGTAGCGGGGCCTGGTCCGGTCAATCATGCTTTTGCGGGTCCGGGTACCTATAACGTACGTCTCTTTTTGCAGGATACCACTTATTGCAATGCGCCCGATTCGCTGGTTATTCCACTGAGTGTTGCCGAGAATGTAAAAGCCGGGTTTACTACAGCGGCCCGCGGATGCATCCCCTATCAGCCGGTATTTACCAATACATCGCTAGCAGCCCAAACTTATCTATGGAATTTTGGGGATGGCAATACCTCTACGGCTGCTGCTCCTGCTTACACGTATACAACGCCCGGCACCTACACCGTTACACTAATTGCCAGCAATTCTAATACTTGTAACCTAAGCGATACGGTTCGCTTTGTTATTCAGGTGCTCGACGCGCCCTTGACCAATTTTAGTTTTACACCTGTTGCGGTACAGCCTAATACGCCCCACACGTTTACCAATCTGGCATCGGCCGATGCGGTCCGATTTAAATGGGTATTTGGGGATGGAGATAGTTTGTTGACCACTTCGCGTGCGCCCGTTACGCATCAATACCGGTCGAGTGGAACTTTCGCTGCTTGTCTAACCGCCTACAATTCGCTGGATTGTCCGCGTACAATTTGCAGAAACGTACAAGCGAATGTTATTCCCGCCGTCGATCTTCCCACTGCCTTTACGCCCCTTAGCGGAGATATAAATGCCGTACTTAAGGTAAAAGGATTTGGTATTAGTAAATTAAAGTGGGAGATCTGGAATCGTTGGGGTCAAAAAGTATTTGAGACGGCTGATCAAGAACAAGGATGGAACGGCACTTATCAGGGAGTGGTTCAGCCCATGGACGTATATATGTATACCTTGGCGGTCGAATTTTTCGATGGCAGCAAGGTGAGTAGAAAAGGCGATATTACGTTGATTAGATAAAAGAACGAGCAAAGCGACATGTTGAAACGATATACGATCATAGTTTCTTTTTTAATCGCAGTCACCGACTTTGCATCGGTGTTATCGGCACAAGACCTGCATTTTTCTCAGTTCATGCAGACTCCATTGCTGATCAACCCGGCGCATACCGGATTTATTCCCGATGGCGATTATCGTGTGGGGGTCAATTATCGTAACCAGTGGGCCTCGGTGAGCGCCTTTCCTTACAAGACCATGAGTGTTTTTGGAGATATGCAACTGCTGCAAAATAGCGAGCAGACCGGTTGGCTTGGAATTGGCGGATTGTTACTAAGAGATGTGGCCGGCACTAGTGCCCTTACCTCTACCAAGGTATATGGATCGGTGGCCTATCATCAAATGATTGGTAATGGTAGTTTGCTGGGGCTTGGTTTTAATGCAGGGTGGGCCAATAAGAGCATCAATACCAGTGGGCTTACATTTCCTTCGCAGTGGAACGGGCAGTTCTTCGATATACATCAATCTAACGGCACTCCCATACTGGCCGCCAATAACATCAACTATTTCGATATGCAGGTGGGGCTCAACTACGCCTATTTTCCCAATACCTCTACATTTTTAAATGCCGGTTTCTCGGCCATGCATTTGAATAGGCCGCAAGAGAGTTTTTTTGATAGCAATAACGGGGTCGATAATCGTATTTCGGTTCGTTACAATGGGTTTCTAAATGCCAGCTTTAAGCTCAGTGATATGTTGATCTTGAGTCCGCATATGTATGTCTCTTTACAAGCTGCTGCTTCGGAGTGGGTAACCGGGGTCAATGCCCAGTATAACCTTTCGGGTGATGGAGAATATACCTTGTCGGGAGGGCTCTATTATCGCTATCGCGAATCATTGATACCCTTGGTGGGGCTTGGGTTTAAAGAGATGGTATTGCAATTTAGCTACGATGCGACCGCTTCTTCGCTCAAAAGCGTTAATAATCGCCGAGGAGCCTTTGAGTTTTCGTTGGTCAAGCAAGGATTAGCCGATCCATACAGGGGCAATCGCCGCGAATCGATGTGTCCTTCTTTTCGCTATTAGCCTTTTTTAAGTTGCCGATTTATCCCGATTTTTGAGGCCCAACTACTTTTGCAAGCATGTCAAAAAAAGGTACCCTGTTAGCTTCACATATCGATTCGTTCCGAACTATTGTAGGAGCCGATCATGTATTTGTCGATAGCGAAACGCTCGATCATTATGCGCATGACGAAACCGAGAATCTGCATTTTTTGCCCGAGGTGGTCGTTAAACCCAGAACGGCCCAAGAGATCAGTGCTATCCTTACGATCTGCAATGCAGATTACATACCTGTAACGCCGCGGGGTGCCGGTACAGGGCTTAGCGGAGGGGCACTGCCACACTTGGGAGGCGTCTTGCTAAGCACCGAGCGCATGAATAATATTCTTTCGATCGATGAACGCAATTTGCAAGTGACCACCGAGCCAGGGGTCATTACCGAAGTACTTCAACTCGCGGTCAAAGAAAAAAAGTTATTCTATCCTCCCGATCCCAGCAGTCGGGGTTCCTGTTTTATTGGAGGCAATATTGCCGAGAACAGTGGGGGACCCAAGGCCGTCAAATACGGAGTGGTCAAAGATTATGTTCTCAATCTCGAAATGGTGTTGCCTACCGGAGAAATCATTTGGACGGGATCGAATGTGCTCAAGAATGTTACTGGTTATAATTTGACCCAATTGGTCGTGGGCAGCGAGGGTACGCTTGGTATCGTTACCAAGATCGTCTTAAAACTAATTCCGCTTCCTACGCAAGAGTTATTGATGCTGGTTCCTTTTCGTCAACTAGAGCAGGCCGGCGAAGCCGTCAGTGCGATCTTTCGGGCGGGCTTTACTCCCAGCGCACTCGAGCTAATGGAGATCGATGCGCTCAAGATCGTAAGCGAATTGGTAGGAAGCGCCGCTGTTCCGATTACCGACGATACGGCCGCCCATCTTATTATTGAGGTGGATGGTAACAATATGGATGTTTTGATGGGAGAGATGGAGGCTATTGGTAGTCTACTTACCCAATTTGATATTGGAGAGATCTATTTTGCAGAAGATGCCAGCCAGAAAGACCAATTGTGGAAGCTGCGTCGTCGTGCGGCCGAGGCAGCTAAACTGGTGGGCTATACCATCGAAGAAGATACGGTGGTACCCCGCGCCGAGTTACCTGCGTTAATCAAGGGTGTCAAAGCCATGGGTAAGCAACATCATTTCGATGTTATCTGTTATGGCCATGCCGGAGACGGCAATTTGCATATTCGTATTCGTAAAGAAGGAGTGCCCAATAGCTTTGGTCACGGCCCCATGCAAGCCATCATTGCAGAGTTGTTCGAACTGGTTCACCAACTGGGGGGAACCATCAGTGCAGAGCATGGAATTGGCCTTATCCAAAAAAGTTTTATGCCGATCGTCTTTTCAGAAACCTCGTTGCGGCTTATGCGCGACATAAAAAAATCGTTCGACCCCAATGGAATCTTGAATGCGGGTAAGGTCTTTTAAAAAAATCTTCAATGAATAGTGCTAGGTTGAGATCGGTTACGCGAATCGATATACGAATCTTATGTTTACTATTGCTGCTTTCTGTCGGCGACTCTTCGCTGCTCGCACAAGGCGAAAAGGAACCCGGTGCCTGGAAAAAAAATCTGTTTACCGGGGGCTCTCTGTCGTTTGGCATCTTTAACAACACGTTTTTGATCGGGGGCAATCCGGTCTTAGGAACTAGTCTTAGTGATTTTGTCGATGCGGCCCTGGTGGTCAATTACACATACAATTCGATCCGTGACTATAACGGTATTTTCAATAATAAACTGCGCCAGTCTACCTATGGCGGGGGCGGGTACCTGCGTATCTATCCGCTACGTAGCATTTTTTTTCAAGGGCAAATCGAGCATAATTTTATTCGGCAGCGAAGTATACCCGTACTGGGTCCTCCAGAGGTGCGTACCATCGACGCCGGGAGTGTTTTGGTAGGCGGGGGCTATACGACCGGGCGCTTCGGAAAAGGGGGCACTCCCTTTTATTACCTTTCGATTCTCTTTGATGTGTCTGGTAATTTATACTCTCCCTATACCGATGCCTTTGGTCGTTCCGTACCCTTGTTTAGAGGAGGGGTACAGATTCCGTTATTTCAAGAGAATAACGGACGGGGTCGGATGTTCAGGTAGTGCTGCAGCTCTTCGACCGTACGAATAACCTGGATGCGGTCAATCGCATCTTGGTAGAGAAATCCTTCTTTTTTCATTTGCTCGATATGCAGTAGCAGCGCATCATAAAAGCCATCGCTGTTAAAAATAAAGATCGGTTTGTCGTGTATGGTCAGCTGATTCCAGGTAATAATCTCGAAGAGTTCATCGAGTGTGCCGAATCCGCCTGGCAATACCAGTGCCGCCTTGCAGCGGCTATACAATTCTTTTTTTCGCTGGTGCATATCTTCTACGATTATCAACTCCGAAAGTTTTCGATGCTGTACTTCCCATTCCAATAGCAGTGAAGGAATGATGCCTGTTACCTGCCCGCCTTTCTCTAGTACGGCATCGGCAATTACTCCCATCAATCCTGCACTACCCCCGCCATAGACAAGCCTGATGTCTTGTTGCGCCATCCAATGCCCAAGGGCGATAGCATCGGTGGCAAATGCCGGGTTTGTTCCGTTCTTTGAGCCGCAAAAAACCGCAATCGTATCAACGCTGTTTATAGAAGGCATATCGCAAAGGGAGCTTATTTTTGTTTAACTTCAAAATTCAGTCGAACCTAATTACTGCCGCTTATGTCGCCACTTGTTTTGTTCACGTTCGTGATCGGTTATTTTTTATTGCTGTTGGGCGTAGCCTGGTATACGTCGCGCAATTCCGACAATGATTCTTTTTTTATCGGTAATCGTAACAGTAACTGGATGCTGGTGGCGTTTGGCATGGTGGGCACCACCTTATCGGGCGTTACATTTGTGAGCGTACCTGGCAATGTAGGAAGCATCAATTTTTATTATTTTCAGTTGGTGCTCGGTTATGTACTGGGATATCTGGTCATCTCTTTTGTACTGCTGCCCTTGTATTACCGGATGAACTTAACGAGTATCTACACCTATCTTGCCTCCCGCTTTGGTGTAAATGCGCATCGCGCAGGGGCTTTCTTTTTTATCTTGTCCAGAACGGTTGGGGCCACGGCCCGTCTTTATCTGGTCATCAACATTCTTCAGTTATTTATTTTGGATAGGCTCGGTATTCCTTTTTTGGCTACTGCACTCGTTATCTTGCTGCTAATCTTGCTGTACACGGCCGAAGGGGGTGTTAAGACCATCATTTTTACCGATACCTTACAAACCTCGGGCATGTTGATCGGTCTGGTCGTTTGTTTGGTTGTGTTGGTAAAGGCGTTGGGGGTGGGGTGGTCCGGTGCCTGGGAGTTAATAACGGCCAAGGGGTTCACCCAGGTAGTAAATACCGATATCAAAAGCCCGCTTAATTTTTGGAAGCAGTTGTTGGGAGGCATGTTTATTGCCATCACGATGACGGGGCTCGATCAGGAGATGATGCAAAAAAATATCAGTGTGCGCACCCTCAATGATTCTCAAAAGAACATTATGACCATGAGCACTATTTTGGTGCTGGTCAATGCGCTCTTTTTGCTGCTGGGGGCTGTGTTGCACATCTATGCGGCCAATACGGGCCTTACTGCCAAAAGAGACGATCTGTTTCCGGCCATTGCCCTTAGTGATAGTTTTTCGGGTACGATCGGTGTGATCTTTATTATTGCGCTCATCTCGGCCCTTTTTCCGAGTGTGGATGGGGCCATCACTTCGCTTACGTCTAGTTTTTGTATCGATATGCTCGATTTTAATAGGCTGGAGGGTTCTGAAAAAAGCAAACGTAAAAAAAGACTAACGGTCCATATTGGCTTTGCGTTGGTATTCTTGCTGATGGTCTTGCTGTACAAGCTGGTCGATGATAAATCGATCATACAGTTCATCATTAAATTCGCGGGTATTACCTACGGTCCCTTGCTGGGATTATTCGCCTTTGGAATTCTGACTCAGCGCAGTTTGCGCAGTGGACTTATCTGGACCATTTGTATAGCAGGTCCGCTGTTGGCCCTTACGCTCGATCTGCTGTGTAACCCGGCTTACTATAATGGTTTATTGCATACCGATCTGGGTCTTGACGGTATCTCAGCAGTCTTGTTCGGAGGCTACAAGATCGGCCCCGAACTCATTTTGCTCAACGGACTCATTACATTTGCCGGCTTGTGGACCATCTCTGTTCCGGCCTCGAGGGCGGCGGCCGGCAAAGGCTAGTGTTGTACCTTTGCAAAAATTTTTTACGTGGATATTATTGCTCCGCAAGCTTGGGACTATGCTTTGCTGCATAGCAGTGGTGCCGATCCGTTGTTAGAGGAGGTCGAGCAATACACTCGCCAGCATCACATCGAGGCCCATATGCTGAGCGGACAACTGCAGGGGCAATTTTTGTCGCTGTTTAGTCGATTGGTACAGCCCCATGCTGTGCTCGAGATCGGCACCTTTACCGGATACAGTGCGCTTTGTTTGGCCAAAGGCTTGCGTGAAGGCGGACAGTTGCACAGTATTGAGCTGCGAGAGCAAGAGGCCGCTGTGGCCAGACGTTTTTTTGATCGCTCTGCCTATGCCCGACAACTACAAGTACATGTGGGGGATGCCCGCACGGTATTGACTCGCTTAAACGCAACCTGGGATTTGGTCTTTATGGATGCCGACAAGGTTTCGTATATCGATTATTTTAACATGATTTTGCCAAGTGTGCGGCCAGGAGGTTTTATCTTAGCGGACAATGTTTTTTTTCATGGGCAGGTCTTTACGGAGAGTCCCGTCGGAAAAAACGCCAAGGCCATAGCTGCATTTAATACGTTTGTGCGCCATTGCCCGGCGGTGGAGGTGCTAATGCTTCCGATTCGTGATGGCATTAGCGTAATTCAAAAGAAAGGTTGATCAAAAAAGAAGTAGCACACAATGCCTAACAAGATACCGATCGTTTTTCTGCTCTTGCTGCTACTCAGCTTGGTCACGTATGGGCAACGCAAGGAAGTGATCGACGAATATATTGCCAAATACGAATCGCTGGCCATGGCCGAGATGCAACGAACCGGTGTGCCCGCTTCGATCAAGTTAGCACAGGGTATTCACGAGACACAAGCCGGCACCAGTGTCTTGGTGCAACGTTCCAATAATCATTTTGGAATTAAATGCAAAACAGGGTGGAGTGGTCCGTCGGTTCGTCACGATGATGATGCACGAGCGGAATGTTTTCGCAAGTACGAAACACCCGAGGCTTCCTATGTCGACCATTCTAATTTTTTAAAGAATAGTCCACGCTATTTTGCTTTGTTCGACCTGTCACCCACCGATTACCAGGGGTGGGCCTGGGGCCTCAAGAAAGCAGGCTATGCCACTAACCCGCAATATGCGCAAACGCTCATTCGTCTTATAGAAGAATACGATCTTAACCGCTATACGCTATTGGCGCTGGGACAATCGCCGTCCACCCCTACTACGCCTTCCATATCCGAGTCAGCACCGGCCGGCGCTCCCGCTGTCAGCGATCCGGTACCCCCCGTTGTGGCAGCCCAAAAACCGGCACTTGAAAAAAAAGCAGATGCGATTGGTAAACCACCCCCCGTGCAGGAGACTTTGTATCCCGCTGGTGTTTTTGAAAAGGAGGGATGTCGTGCTGTATGGGTCAAGGCAGGAACTCCTTTTTTGGCCATCGCTGAGCAATACGATATTCCCCTTTCAAAACTCTTTGCCTTTAACGAGATGGAGCCCGCCCTCGCGGCAAACCGAGACCAAGTGATCTTGCTTGAGCGACGCGCCGGTCTGACCGCCCGTTGGCCGATTCGCACCAAAAGATCGCGCGACCCACAATAAAAGATTGCGCGAATAGCAACAGATCAGGGCAAGCCACTAACTTCGGGTAACGTTTTTACCATGCAACGCATTCGTGTACACGATAAAACCTTTGTTCCTTTTTTAACTGCCGATCAGATCAAGGAGCGCGTGGCCGAAATGGCAATGCAGATCAGCCATGATTACCGCGATAAGAAGCCCCTTTTGTTGGCAGTGCTCAATGGCTCATTTATGTTCGCGGCCGATCTGTTTCGGTTACTCACCATCGATGCCGAGATCAGTTTTATCAAGATCGCTTCTTACCAGGGAATGCGCTCGTCCGGAAAAGTGGTAACGGCCATTGGTATGGAGCATGACCTGAATGGGCGGGCTGTCATTTTGGTAGAAGACATCGTAGATACGGGTAAGACCTTGCACCATTTTATTCCTACGTTGCAACAACAACATCCTGCCTCTATTGCTGTGGCTACATTTCTGCATAAGCCCGAGGCGACTCTTTATCCGCTATCGTTACAGTATGTGGGCTTTCAAATTCCCAATCGATTTGTGGTGGGCTATGGGTTGGACTACGACGGGTTAGGAAGAAATTATTACCAGGTCTACCAGCTGGCACCTGATTCCTTGAACGAGTCTTGATAAAAATTCATCAGCATCATGATGCGTACACTGCTTCTTGCCCTATTGGTTGGATGGCTTAGCTGTTCGGTCTTGGCGCAGCAGCAAACCTATTTTCGGGGAGAGGTCAGTGATGAGTCGGGCAATACGCTGCAACAAGTTTCCATTCGACAATTATCGACTGGTTTTTTATTTAAAACGGGTATGGGCGGACGCTTCGGCATAAGCAGTAATGCGGTCGTAGATTCATTTTATTTTTCGCTCGAAGGGTATCAACCCGAAAAGTGGAGCGGAACGGCCGATGCTTTTTTGCAGATCCGGCTACGCTTGCTGCCTTCTTCGCTATCGAATCCCGACAGGCCTCGTTTGTCTTCGCGCACCGCCAATATGAGCCGCCAAGACGAGCGAAGAGCCTTTATTGGTAACGAGACCTATACCTCACTCATCGAAAATGCCTGGATCAACACGACTCAGTATCCCACAACCGGTCTTGCCCTGAATGTAGACAGGGCTTCGTATAGCAATATCAGGCGATTTTTAAATCGCGCCACCTTTGTTCCTGCCGATGCGGTTCGTATAGAGGAGATGCTGAATTACTTTCCGGTACCGGCCACTTCGCTGGCGTCTTCAACGGATACCGCTATGTTCAAGGTCGGTTCCTTGTTGGGTCCTTGTCCCTGGAATTGGGATCACCAGTTGTTGCAAGTGCAGGTGGCCGCGCGTCAACTCGACCTCGATACATTGCCTGCCTCGCATCTTGTTTTTTTGATCGATGTTTCAGCATCGATGGATATGCCTAACCGGCTTCCGCTGTTGCAGTCGGCCTTTAGGATGCTTACGCTTAACCTTCGTGAAAAAGATACAGTGTCGATCGTTGCCTATGGCGGTATCACGGCCGTGCTGTTGCGTGCGGTCAGCGGTTGCGAAAAAGATAGTATCATGCACGTGATCGATTCGTTAACGCCGGGCGGTGCCACACCGGGCGAGTCGGGCATTAGAATGGCCTATCAACTTGCCAAAGATCATTTTATAGAAAATGGCAACAACCGGGTCATCCTTGCCACCGATGGAGATTTTAATGTGGGCCTTCGTACCGAGAGTGAACTCGATGAACTGATCACGTCGCAACGCGCAAAAGGAATTTATTTGACTTGTTTGGGGGTGGGGATGGGTAATTACAAAGATTCGAAGATTCAGTTGCTGGCCGAAAAGGGCAATGGCAATTTTGCGTATATCGATACCGAGCGCGAGGCCGAAAAGATCATGATGAAAGAGTTTGCACAAACGCTGTACACTGTTGCCGATAATGCCTATATGCAAGTTAGTTTCTCGCCGAACTGGGTCAAGCAATATCGGTTGATCGGATTCGACAATAAGGTATCGGCCCTGCTGGATTCTCTCTCTTCTATCGAAGGCGGCGAGATGGGCTCGGGTAATACCCTTACGGCCTTGTTCGAGCTGGATCCTACCGATTCGTTATGGCTCGCGCAAAAAGATCATCGTAATGAATTGCTGGCACAGGTATCACTTCGATATCGTTCTACTCTCGATACCCTCCCTCAACTTCGAATGGCCCATCTGGATGCTAACCAGGCCTCCTCGCTCCTTGAATTGCGTACGCATCAGTTCTATGCGGCCGTAGCCTTGTTTGGTATGAAGCTAAAAGAATCTTCGCAGGTAAAAAATTATAGCTGGGCACAATTGCAACTACTGGTCGATCAAGTGATCGACGGGGCGCAGCCTCTGCAGGTCGAGTTCGCTCAATTGGTGGCACAGGCCGCTGCTCGTTACGAGCCTAAGAAGAAAAAACGTTCGGCCAAACGAAAGGGGTGATTACTGAAACAAGTCTTTGATCCGGTCAAAGAAGTTTCGTTCTGACTTTTCGGGTTGGGGGGCAAAGTTGGGAGAGCTGCTGAGTTTTTCGAGCGCTGCTTTTTCGTCTGCAGAAAGTTGTTGCGGGGTCCAGATGCTCACTTGTATCAATTGGTCGCCTTTTTCGTAGGCATTGACCGCCGGAAATCCTTTTCCTTTTAGTCTAAAAATTTTTCCACTCTGCGTACCGGGCGGAATTTTGATCTTGGCACGGCCATCGATAGTGGGCACTTCGGCCTGGGTGCCAAAGACCGCATCGGTAAAGGAAAGGTGCAATTCGTAGGCCACATTGAGCCCTTCGCGATGCAATTCTTTGTGCGCTTCTTCTTCGACAAGTATTATCAGATCGCCATTGCTGCCGCCGCGCTCGCCCGCATTGCCTTTGCCGGTAACGTTCAGTTGCATTCCCTCTTGCACGCCCGCCGGAATATCGATACTGACGGTCTCTTCTCCGTACACGCGGCCATCTCCTTTGCAAGCTCCGCATTTGGCGGTTACGGTAGAGCCCTCGCCATTGCAATCGGGACAGGTGGCCACGGTTTGCATCTGGCCCAGAAAAGTATTCTGTACGCGGCGCACTTGTCCGTTTCCGCCACAGGTAGAACAGATCTGTGTGCTATTCTTGTCTTTGGCCCCACTGCCGCTGCAGGTGGTGCAACCCACATATTTTTTTACTTTGATATTTTTAGAAACACCTTTGGCGATCTCTTCGTAATTCAATTTTAATTTGATGCGCAGGTTGCTGCCACGTGTGCCCCGGCTGCGTTGCCGTCCACCACCGCCACGCTGTCCGCCGCCAAAGAAACTCCCAAACAGGTCGTCTCCAAAAATATCTCCGAACTGACTAAAGATATCATCCATGTTCATGCCGCCGCCTCTGCCACCGGCACCACCCACGCCCGCATGACCAAAGCGGTCGTACTGGGCCTTTTTTTCGGGATCGCTTAGTATCTCGTAGGCCTCTGCCGCCTCTTTGAATTTTTCTTCTGCCGCCTTATCGCCGGGATTACGATCGGGGTGATATTGCATGGCAACTTTTCGATACGATTTTTTGATCTCATCGGCCGAAGCAGACTTGCCCACCCCCAGTACTTCGTAATAATCTCTTTTGCTCATGTTTTATTTGCCGACCACCACTTTGGGATGACGGATCATTTTCTCGTTTAATGAATAACCCTTTACCACCTCGTCGATCACTTTTCCTTTAAGCTCTTCGCTGGGGGCCGGTATCTCGGTGATGGCCTCGTGCAGGTCCGCATCAAAATCTTGGTGCAGGGTATCGACCACCTTTAGTCCGCGTGATTGCAGTTTGTGTCGAAGTTTATTAAAGACCAGCAACACACCCTCCATCAGGGGAGCCGCCTCGGGGTTACCCTCTACTGTTTTTTGGGCCCGGTCGCAATCATCCAGTACTTCGAGCAGCTCACCGATCACTTCGCGGCCTGCCGTTTGCATCAGCTCAATGCGTTCTTTGGCATTGCGACGTTTGTAATTGTCAAATTCAGCTACCGTTCTCAGGTATTTGTCTTTGTACTCCTCCAGGGCAGCCTTTGTCTTATCGAGCTCGCTCAATTCGTTGGCGGCGCTATTCGCTGGCTGCGACCCGGTTATTTCTTCGGAGGTTGGGTCCACTTCGACTGACTTTTGTTCTTGCTCTGACATGGCTCTACTAAATTGGTTGCAAAGGTAAGGTGGTCAATTTTATTGCCAGCCCGTTTTCGGTGCCTCCTTATTGTATATTCTGGACAAAATGACCTTGTCTGTCAGTGCTTTCGGTCTTTATGTCTGTCTTTAAGGGCTATCTTCGCTCGGCATGATCAACGTAATACTAAAGCGAAAGATCGCGCCCCGGGTATTATTGGGGCACCCCTGGATATTTGCTAACGAGGTCGACCGAGTAGAGGGGGAACTGAGTGGCGGAGAGGTAGTGGCCGTTTACACCCACGACAAAAAATGGGTGGGGCAGGGTTATGCCAATCCCCGATCACAAATATTGGTTCGCTTACTTACGCGCGAAGAGGCGGTAACTATCGATGATTCTTTTTTTCTGGAAAAACTCCGCAGTTGTTGGGCCTATCGAAGGCGGATCGGCTACACCGAGAACTGTCGTCTGGTATTTGGAGAGGCCGATGGTTTGCCACAACTGATCATCGATAAGTTCAATGATTACTTCGTGCTTCAGACCTTGGCCTTGGGTATCGATCGCTGGAAGCCCGCACTGGTCAACGCCTTGCAAGAACTTTTTAGCCCCAAGGGAATCTATGAGCGCAACGATGTTCCGGTTCGAGAATTAGAGGGGCTGCCGCAACAAAAAGGTTTTTTGTCTGCGCCTTTCGATACGCGCATCGTTATTCAAGAAAATGGACTGCGTTTTTATGTAGACCTGGCCCAGGGGCAAAAGACAGGCTATTTTTTAGACCAGCAAGATAACCGAAGGGCCATTCGCTCTATTGTAAAAGATGCCGATGTGCTCGGCGCCTTTACCTACACCGGCACCTTCGAGATTCATGCAGCACACTATGGGGCTCGCTCGGTGCTTGGTCTTGATATCTCGGCACAGGCCGTGGCACAGGCCAACGAAAATGCAAGACTGAATGGTTTGCAAGATCGCTGTCGCTTCGAAGAGGCCAATGCCTTTGATGTACTCAAGCAATGGGCCAAAGAGAAAAAACAGTATGATGTGGTCATGCTCGATCCGCCGGCATTTACCAAGAGCCGGGCCACTTTACAAAAAGCCATCACCGGTTACAAAGAAATCAACTTGCGAGGCATGAAGCTGGTTAAGCCCGGAGGATTTTTGGTTACCTCGTCTTGCACCAACCTGGTGGCGCCCGATCTATTTATAGAGATCATCGCCATGGCAGCCAAAGATGCAAGGCGGTCCATACGACAGGTCTGTTTTCAGACACAATCGCCCGATCATCCCATTATACCTGCCATGGAAAATACCCATTACCTGAAATTTCTAATCATTCAAGTGCAATAGTAAAATGGAACCCCGGTAGACTGGGCTTATGCTAGAGATGATTGGCAAACGATTACTTGCTTACCTGAAACTTTCCTGACTCAATAATTTTTCCGTTGGCGTCGGTCAGGTGATAGATGTAAATACCGCGGGGAAATTCGTTAAGATTTAATACCAACTTTTCTTGCGACAAGGAGGTGGCAAACAATTTTTTTCCTAAAATGCCGCTATAGACTTGCAAGGTCAGACCGCGTTTGAAGCTTTCGCGCAAGTCGAAGGTGATATAGCTAACGGCGGGGTTTGGATATAGCTTTACCATCCGTGCGTTGGGCTCTGGCAACGAAGAGGCAGGCTGCTGCTGCGAGAAGGCAGACAACTGCAGACCCAGCACAAACAATATAACCGCTATTCTTTTCAAGTATTCAAATATAATACATGCAATGACCTTTTCCAAACAGTGGGACAGCCTTTTATGCCTAACGGCATCATAATCAATTGCTGAAAATCCTTTTTTGGGGCTGAGATCAGGCCAGTTCGCTCAGCTTGGCATTGATCTTCTCGAAATCGGGAATATCGCCGGCACTTTCGAGCACTTCGGCATATTGCACGATGCCCTTGCGATCGATCACAAAGGCCGAACGCTTCGAGACCCCCTTCATATCGAGGATCCAGTCGTGATAGATACTATCGTAGCTTTCAGAAACTTTTTTATTGAAGTCGCTGAGCAACGGAAAGTTCAACTGCTGCTCTTCTTTGAATTTTCCCAGGGTAAAGACAGAATCGACAGAGATGCCAAATACCTTGGCATGGGCATTATTGTACAGTGCAATATTGTCTCGAACGGAACAAAGCTCTTTGGTGCACACGCCTGTAAACGATTGCGGAAAAAATAGCAGGAGCACATTATTGCCTTGCAAGGCAGAGAGCTGTACAGGATTTTTGTCCGAATCGAACAGGGTAAAATCGGGTGCTGATTGTCCAACTTGTACGGGCATAGATTAATTTTTAAGAGTTACAGGACTGCAAAGATGAATAAAATGGATGTATTTTAGGGCCTATGATAAAAATAGTTGATGTACTGGCCGTGCTCGAACGTTGGGCCCCCCCTGTGTTGCAGGAATCGTACGATAACGCCGGATTGCTTACGGGGGACCGGAGTGATGGTTGCACCGGTGTGCTATGCTGCCTGGATGTAACCGAGGCCGTGCTCGACGAAGCGTTGTCTAAGGGCTGTAATCTGATCGTGGCCCATCACCCCCTGATCTTTAAAGGCATTACAAAACTCAGTGGGGGTAGTGGCCTCGAAAGGACCTTGATCAAAGCGATCAAAAAAGACCTGGCCATCTATGCGATTCATACGAATCTCGATAATGTAATGAGCGGGGTCAACGGAAAGATCGCCTCGCTGTTACAACTAAGCAATACTCGGGTGTTGTTACCCAAGGGAGACACCTTGCAAAAACTGATCACCTATGTGCCCGTGCAGCATACCGAAACGGTTCGCCAAGCCCTTTTTACCGCCGGCGCCGGTCAGATCGGGGCCTATAGCGAATGCAGTTTTTCTGTGGCAGGAGAGGGCAGTTTTAAACCCGGTGCGGGCACTCGGCCTTTCGTCGGTAAGCAAGACCAGCGGCATACCGAAAAAGAAGATCGGCTAGAGGTCATCTTTCCGGTCTATTTACAAGGAGCGCTATTGGAGGCCCTGCGAAAGGCGCATCCCTACGAAGAGGTAGCCTACGACATCGTCCCCCTGGTCAATGCAAACCAAGAACTGGGCGCCGGGCTGGTGGGCGAACGGGAGCAACCCCTAGAAGAGTCGGCTTTTTTAAAAAAACTGGCTCAAACCTTTGGGGTCGGTCAGCTCCGACACAGCCCTTTATTGGGCAGGCCCATAAGAAGGGTGGCCGTTTGCGGAGGGGCAGGCAGCTTTCTGATTTCCAAGGCCTTGGCTGCAGGTGCCGACCTTTTTGTAACGGCCGATCTTAAGTACCACGACTTTTTTCTGGCCGATGGGAGAATGGTCTTGGCCGATATCGGGCACTTTGAGTCTGAGCAGTTTACGATCGATCTGCTGGCCGATCATTTAGCCGAAAAATTTCTTAACTTTGCCGTCCTCAAAACAAGCATATCCACTAATCCCGTCAACTATTTATGGCACAAGTAAAAGATTTTTCGATCCAAGAGAAGCTGGTGTCTTTGGTAACCCTTCAACAGATCGACAGCAAGCTCGACGAGATCAAGATCCTCAAAGGCGAGCTTCCGATGGAGGTAGCCGATCTGGAGGACGAGATCACCGGATTGCATGCCCGTCTTACCCGCATCGAAGAAGAGATTAACGGGGTCACCGAATTTATTGAGCAGCGCAAGCTGGCTATTAAGGCTGCCGAGGCGCAGGTGGCCAAGTACGAAAAGCAAAGTGAGAACGTAAAGAATAACCGGGAGTACGAGGCCATCAACAAAGAGATCGAAATGCAGCAACTCGATGTAAAGCTGGCCGAAAAACACATTAAGGATGCCACCGACGAGATCGCCGAAAAAGCTGTCTTGCTCGATAAGGCCAAAAAGAATATCGCTGCCAAAGAAGGCGTGCTCGCTACCAAAAAAGAAGAGCTCGAAAAGATTATCGTGGCCAACGAAAAAGAAGAGAAACAATTTAACAAACTGGCGGGCGAAGCCAAGCAACAGGTTGATCCCCGACTGTTGGCCAGTTACGAAAAGATCCGCGGCAATTATCGCAACGGACTGGCCGTGGTACCCGTAGAGCGGGATGCTTGTGGGGGTTGCTTCAATGCCATTCCTCCGCAAAAACAAAGCGAGATCCGTCAGCATAAAAAGATCATGATCTGCGAGAACTGTGGTCGTATCTTGGTCGACGAGGAGTTGGCCAACGGCGTTCAGCTGGCCTAAAGGAACTTGCTGACTAGCCCAACAAGAAATTTAAATAAATCCCGTTTTTTAAAAGCGGGATTTTTTGTGAAAGCCCCTCTCGTTTTTCGCGCTTTAGTCTTTGTGGTGGGCGTAAATCCAACTAATTTGTGCCCATGCTCCTGCGACTTTTTGTTCAGAACTATGCCATTATCGATGAGCTAGAGATCGGTTTCTCTCCGCACTTTAGTGTTATTACCGGCGAAACGGGTGCCGGTAAATCAATCTTGATGGGAGCGATGGGATTAATTTTAGGAGCACGCGCCGATGCATCGGTACTGGGCAACAGAGATAAAAAACTAATTGTTGAGGGGCAATTCGATATTCGTCAAAAAAAAGCGGTGCTGGACTGGCTGGCTCAAGAGGAGCTCGATCAAGAAGAAGCCCTGATTATTCGAAGAGAGATCGCGGCGGCCGGCAAGTCCAGGGCCTTCGTAAATGACACCCCGGTAACGCTAGCGCAACTACAACAGCTTTGCTCACTGCTGGTCGATCTGCACCAGCAGTTCGATACCCTCGAGCTAGAAGAGACTTCTTTTCAACGAGAAGTGCTCGATGCGCTGGCCGGACAATTCGATGCGCTCGAGCAGTACCATGCGCTCTACCGAACACTAGTACAGTTGCGGCAATCGGTCAGTACGCTCCTCGAACAAAAACGTACGTTCGAGTCAAGGGCAGCGTACGACCGGTTTCAGCTCGAAGAGTTAGACGAAGCTGCTTTTGTGGCCGGAGAGCTCGAGGCCGCTGCTACCGAGTTAAAGACCCTTACGCATGCCGAATCGATTCGTACCACCTTGCAACAACTGTCCTTTTCTTTTTTGACCGGCGAGGAGGCCCTGCTACCCGCCTTTAAGTTGTTGCTCAACGAACTTGCTTCGCAAAAAGAATTTCATCCCGAACTGCCTGCACTCGAAGAAAGGCTTCGTTCTTCGTACGAAGAGATGCACGATGTGGCGCGCGACCTCGAACGTTTAAGCGAAAAGGTGCAGGTGCAGCCCGAGCGCACCGCCCAACTTAACGAAAGGCTTTCGTTGGGGTATCGTCTTTGTAAAAAGCACCAGGTAAACACGACCGATGAGTTATTGTCGGTGCAACAAGTGCTTCGCGAAAAATGTAAATCGGTTGTCGATATAGACGAGCAGTTGCAGGCCCAACAAAAAGCGGTAATCGAGACCGAAAAAAAAGCGAGACAATTGGCTGCGACCCTTTCTGCCGCTCGAAAAAAGCAAATTGCCCCGCTAGAAAAAAAGGTCAATGCCTTACTGAAACAAGTGGGAATGCCTGCCGCTCAATTGCAGGTGCAGATCAACGAAGTGGAATTAGGTCGGGATGGCATCGACGACGTTTCGTTTCTTTTCGATGCCAACCGAAGCGGCCAGTTTCAGTCGTTACGCAAAGTGGCCAGTGGCGGAGAGTTAAGTCGACTGATGCTTTGTGTCAAATCGTTGGTAGCGGCCTCGCTTGATCTGCCCACGCTAATTTTTGATGAGATCGATACGGGCATCTCCGGCGAAGCGGCCCGGCAAGTGGGACTTTTGTTAAATGATCTCGCCAAGAGCCGTCAGGTTATTTGTATTACCCATCAGCCTCAAATCGCGGGAAAGGCGCAGTCGCATTTTTTTGTTTACAAGCAGCTAGATAAGGATCCCAAGGCCGCCGCAATTACTCGTATAAAATTACTTGAACAACAGGAGCGGATCGATGTGATGGCCCGTATGTTGGGTGGCGATCAGCCGTCGGCCGCGGCCCTGGCCAATGCCCGCGAAATGCTCTCCTGATTGTGGATAACCCACCGGTTTGCCGTGCGAAAAAGGTGCAGAAAGAAAAATTTTTTCTGTTTTTCATTTGGGGTTTATTTCGCTGTTCGCTCACCTGTTATCGAACCCTCAAATAGCCCCTTGTATGGATGTACCCAACCTGAACAAAGACCGAAAAGCAAAACGTAAAACCGCCGTAGACCTGGGCACGATGGTGTATGGCAAGGTGCCTCCCCAGGCCCGCGAACTCGAAGAAGCGGTGCTAGGGGCCATCATGCTCGAGCGCGGCGCTTTCGATATCGTGGTCGAGATCTTGAAGCCGGGTTGCTTCTATACCGAGGCTCACCAGCGCATTTTCGCGGCCATGCAATCGCTGTCGAATAAAAGTCAGCCCATCGATATCTTGACCGTTACCGAAGAACTGCGGTTTAAAGAAGAGCTCGATATTGTTGGCGGCCCGTATGTGCTGACCAAGTTGACCAATGCGGTCGTATCAGCTGCCAATATCGAGGCGCATGCGCGCATTATCTTACAAAAATTTATTCAACGCGAACTCATTCGGGTCAGCGGCGAAATTATTGGCGATGCGTACGAAGATTCCACCGATGTCTTTGATCTGCTCGATGATGCCGAGACCAAACTGTTCGAGATCACCAACAATAACCTGCGCAAGAATTTTGAGACCATCGACTCGGTGCTGGTCAATACCATCAAGCGAATCGAAGACTTACGCAATAAGAACGAAGATCTAACGGGTGTGCCCAGCGGATTTGCCATCCTTGACCGTATTACCTATGGCTGGCAGCGCACCGATCTGATTATATTGGCCGCTCGCCCGGCGGTGGGTAAGACGGCTTTTGCCCTCAACCTGGCCCGCAATGCCGTAATGCATCCGACCAAAACGACACCCGTCGCTTTCTTTTCGCTCGAGATGAGTGCCGCACAGCTGGTACAGCGAATCTTGTCTGCCGAAAGTGAGATCTGGCTCGAAAAGATCAGCCGCGGAAAAATGGAAGAGCACGAGATGAAACAACTGTATGCACGAGGTGTGCAACGATTGGCTCAAGCACCACTGTTCATTGACGACACACCTGCTTTGAATATTTTTGAACTTCGTGCTAAGTGTCGTCGCTTAAAGAACAAACATAACATTGGCATGATCATTGTCGATTACCTGCAATTGATGAGCGGTACCGGCGAAAACAGAAATAGCAATCGAGAGCAAGAGATCAGCAATATCTCCAGAAACTTAAAAGCACTGGCCAAAGAGCTGAGCATTCCTATTATTGCACTGTCTCAGTTGAGTCGTGCGGTAGAGACACGCGGGGCCGGTAAGGACGGCTCCAAAATGCCACAGTTGAGCGATCTGCGCGAATCGGGTGCCATTGAACAAGATGCCGATCTGGTTATGTTCTTGTATCGTCCCGAGTATTACGATATTACCACCACCGAGATGGGCGAGAATAACCGTGGCGAAACGCATGTACGTATCGCTAAGCATCGAAATGGTTCGCTAGAGACCATCAAGTTGCGTGCGCTGCTCAACATTCAGAAGTTTACCGAAGAAGAAGGGGGGTTGGGTATGAGTGGACTTAGTTCGAATTGGAAACCGGTGAGTGATGTGGATGGACAGGGTGGGGCGCGCGTATTCGTGCAGACCGGTAGCCGAATGAACGATATCGATCCTGATGATGATATGCCAGCCTAAGTATGACGACTCCTTTTTTTTATATATCGTCTTACGGACCGGGACAAACCAGCGTTACCCTCGACGAGATCAACAGCAAGCATGCTATACAGGTGTTGCGCTTAAGAAAAGGAGATACTGTTTTACTGACCGATGGATGTGGCACACTGTTACAGGGCACGATCGCCGACGAACACCGTAAAGCCTGTGTGATACAGATCGAATCGGTGCAGACAGTACCGCCTCCGACATCCCCTGTACTACTGGCCGTATCGCCGTTAAAAAATACCAGCCGATTTGAGTGGCTGCTCGAGAAGGTTACCGAGTTGGGTGTTCACCGCATTATTCCGATTCGTTGCGATCGAACCGAAAAAGAAAATCTTCGTACCGATCGGTTACGCTCCGTACTTGTTAGTGCCCTGTTGCAAAGCCGCCAGTGTTGGTTACCGGTCTTAGAAGAGCCAATGCCTTTTACAATACTTACGGAGCTAACCGACTTGGCCGCTAATCGTTGTATCGCCTATTGTGGCGAAGCGAAAAAAATTTCATTGAATAACTGGCATCCCGGCCAAGGTGCTACGCTGGTCTGTATTGGCCCCGAAGGTGATTTTACAGAGGCCGAGCATGCAAAGGCGCTACAGAGTGGTTTTACAACGGTGCACTTGGGTGCCAACCGACTTCGCACCGAGACCGCCGCGATGGTGGCGGTAGCCCTGCTTACCCAGCGCGCGGGCGCTTGACAGGGTTAACTTTCGCTGCAAATATATTTTGCGATAGCAGGCCCTTCGTAAACGAATCCGGTCCACACTTGCAATAGGGTGGCTCCTGCGGCTTGTTTCTCTTTTGCATCGGCCGCCGTAAAGATTCCACCCGAAGCGATCAGTGGAATTTTTCCTCGGGTGCGCTCAGCGATATAATGAAGCAGTAAACTATTTTTTTCTTTTAGCGGTGCCCCACTTAGCCCTCCGGCACCAATACGACTCACCTGATTCTCGTCGGTTAACAGACCCTCGCGGCTAATGGTGGTGTTACTTACTACCAACCCATCGAGTTGAATCTCGAGGGCCAGCGTAATTACATCATCTACTTGGGCCGGGGTCAGATCGGGTGCGATCTTGAGAAACAGGGGTCGTTGTATTTCTTTTTCGCGATTACGTTGTTGCAAGAGCGTCAAAATTTTTTGGAGGGAATCTTTTTCTTGCAACGCTCTTAGTCCCGGTGTGTTGGGCGAACTAACATTGACCACAAAATAATCGACCCAGGGGTGTAGTCGCTCGAAGCAAAACTCATAATCCCTCCAGGCCTCTTCGTTGGGGGTAATCTTATTCTTTCCGATGTTACCGCCGATAATGAGCGGCGGGTCGGTATCGGCTTTTTTTTGTCCGTGCTCCCTCCATTCCTTGAGTCGTCTTGCAATCGTAACCACACCATCATTGTTAAAACCCATCCGATTAATTAGCGCCTTGTCTTTAGTTAATCGAAACAAGCGGGGCCTTTCGTTGCCACGTTGGGGTTGCGGGGTTACCGTGCCGATCTCTACGTGTCCGAATCCAAGACAACTCAGTTCGCGCAGATGCAAGGCATTCTTATCGAAGCCGGCGGCCAGTCCCACCTGATTTTTAAAGACGAGTGGTCCCAGTTGAACGGGTTGTGGCTGACCCGGGTCCAAGAGTTTTCTAATGAACCGACGCGAGGCAGCCGTACTGCAGGCCAGTTTTAAAAAGAACATCGATACCTGGTGGGCTTCTTCGGGCGGGAGTAAAAAAAGGAGTTGACGCAGCAGCTTGTACATCGGTGTTGCAAATATAACGCAAGATGCTCCCACCGGGTGTGCCGTTCGTTTGGAAGGATGCTAACACCGCTGTAAATTTGAGATCAAAAGGTTGCATAAACAACTTTATAGTCTTCAATTTATTTTATGCAAGAAGCTTACATCGTAGCCGGTTACAGAACAGCTGTTACCAAAGCCAAGAAAGGTGGTTTTCGTTTTACCCGTCCCGACGACCTGGCCATTACCTTGATAAAGGGATTGATGGCTTCGGTGCCGCAATTACAGGGTGATCAGGTAGATGATGTGATCGTCGGCAATGCCGTTCCCGAAGCGGAGCAAGGGTTGCAGGTCGCTCGCATAATTGCGGCTCGTTCGCTCGGTATTACCGTGCCGGGCGTAACGATCAATCGCTATTGTGCCTCGGGGTTAGAAGCGATTGCCATGGCTACGGCCAAGATCAGGTCGGGTCAGGCCGATTGTGTGGTAGCCGGTGGCACAGAGAGTATGAGCTTAGTACCTACTGCAGGATGGAAAACGGCTCCGGCTTATTCGATCGCTTCAGATAATCCCGATTATTATCTCAACATGGGACTCACGGCCGAGGCTGTTGCCGCAGACTATACGATCAGTCGCGCATCGCAAGATGAGTTTGCTTATTTCTCTCACCAAAAAGCGATCGCTGCCATCGAGGCCGGTCATTTTAAAAAGGGCATCTTACCGGTAACGGTAGAAGAAGTTTATGTCGATGCCGCCGGAAAAAAGAAACAGCGCAGCTTTGTGGTCGATACCGACGAAGGACCCCGGGGGGATACTTCGCTTGACGCACTCGCAAAATTGAAACCTGCTTTTGCTGCCAAAGGAGTCATTACGGCCGGCAACTCTTCGCAAACCTCGGATGGGGCTGCTTTTGTGATCGTGATGAGCGAACGCAAGGTCAACGAACTGGGCCTTACCCCACTGGCCCGATTGGTAAGTGTGGCCGTGGCTGGTGTCGATCCCCGCATAATGGGTATTGGCCCGGTCAGTGCTATACCAAAGGCTCTTGAACGGGCAGGAATGCGGCTTGACCAAATCGATCTGATCGAGCTGAACGAAGCTTTCGCCTCGCAAGCGCTGGCTGTAATACAACAGGCCGGGCTGGATGCGCAAAAAGTTAATATTAATGGCGGAGCCATTGCGCTGGGGCATCCACTGGGCTGTACCGGGTGTAAACTGACCATTCAGAATATCAATGATCTTCAGCGACTTAATAAAAAATACGGAATGATTACCGCCTGTGTAGGCGGAGGCCAGGGTATTGCCGGAATCATCGAAAGAGTCAGTTAGGTAGCAACGCTTAGTTTTTTTAATCGCCCCCTTGCGGTTTTGGCATTTATTTTATATATCTTTTCGGTATGTATGCGGCCGAGACCATGGGGAGTACTGCCCCTTTTCGTACTCAATCGGGTTTGACCCCTTATTCGGGCCCCTTTACGGAGGCCGATTTGGTGCATTTGCTTCGCCGCACGATGTTCGGTGTTAAGCGTTCCGATCTAAGTTATTTCAAAGGGCGTACTCTAAACCAGGTTGTCGGTGAATTACTAACGCCAACCGCACCATCTCCCGCCCCCCCTGTAAAAGAATATACGATAGCCGCCACCCCCGGCGTAAATCCCGATACTACTGTTGCGCAGGGAACGACCTGGGTCAACAATTTCAATAACGATGGAACCGTACAATCGTTGCGACGGTCATCGCTCAAAAAATGGCTAACGGGAAATATGATCAATCAAGATCGTAGCATTCTCGAAAAAATGATCATGTTATGGACCGATCATTTTGGTAATGAGGCGGTCGATATCGGATATGGCAATTGGGTCTATACGCAACACCAGCTGATCCGTCAGTACGCCTTGGGTAATTTCAGAACGCTGGTGACCAACATTACCACTGACGTGGCCATGTTGCGTTACCTAAATGGATTTTTGAACAATGCTACGGCCCCCGACGAAAACTATGCCCGTGAATTATTCGAATTGTTTACGCTCGGAAAAGGCCCTGATTCTCGCTACACCGAAGCCGATGTTAAGGAAGCGGCCAAGGTGCTTACCGGATGGACCATCAATTTTACAACCTATCAACCGGTCTTTACGAGTACACGTCACAGCACGGTCAATAAAACCTTCTCCCCATTTTTTAATAATACGGTGATTGCCGGTAGAACGGGTGCAACCGCGGGCACACTAGAGATCAATGATCTGATGACGATGCTCTTTGCCCAGCGCGAAGTAGCTAAATTTATTGCGCGTAAGGTCTATCGCTGGTTCGTCTACTATACCATCGATGCGGCTACCGAGCAAAATGTAATTACACCGCTGGCCGATATTTTTAGAGACAGCGGCTACGAGATTAAGCCGATGCTCGATGCGCTCTTTAAAAGTGAACATTTCTTCGATCAAATGAATCGGGGTTGTTATATCAAGACACCGGCCGATCTGGTGATAGGTTCACTTCGCGAGATGAATGTGACGTTCGCTCCGGCCACCGACTGGGACACCAATTATGGGCTGTGGAATACGTTCTATTCATGGATGAGCAATATGGGGCAAAATCTCTATGATCCTCCGAATGTATCGGGTCTGCCTGCTTATTACCAAGAGCCCAGTTTTCATGAACTCTGGATTACCTCCGATTCGTTACCCAAACGTAATCAGTATACCGATATCATGATCTCGACGGGGTATCTGCGTAACAATGTTCGAGTGCAATTCAATTGTGTGGAGTGGGCTCGCTCGCTCTATAACCCCGGCAATCCCAATGACCTCATTAACGGGGCCATCAACTACTTGTTTCAAAACACACTCAGTGATATTGCCAAGACGCAGATCAAAACCCAGCTTTTACTGACCGGACAGCAATGGGACTATTATTGGACCAACGCGTGGATGGCCTATGAGTCGAATCCTACGACCGCCAATTTCAATATCGTCAATAGTCGCCTTCGATCGCTGTTTCAATATTTATTTAAATTATCCGAATACCAGTTGATCTGATATGAAAAGAAGAGACTTCTTAGCCGGGGCCGTTCCAATGGCTGCACTCTTTCCGGAGTTGATCAACGGGTATTCCGTCAATGCCTTTACCATGCAGTCCTCGCTGGTGCAGGCACTGATGCGCGGCGAGACGCTCACCGATCATGTACTAGTGATTATTCAACTTTCGGGGGGCAATGACGGACTCAACATGGTAATTCCTGTTGCAGACTATTCAAAATATTTCAATGCCCGCAGCAATATCGCCATTCCCGAAGCTGCAGTATTGCCAATCGCGGGTGTTACCGGAACCGGACTGCATCCTGCCATGACCGGCCTGCAAACACTTTTTGCCGAGGGAAAGGCTAAGCTAATACAGTCGGTGGGTTATCCGCAACCTAATTTCTCTCACTTTAGGGCGACTGATATTTGGATGAGCGGATCTAACAGTAACCAAGAGGTCTATAGCGGATGGGCGGGTCGTTATCTCGATTACGAGTATCCCGGTTATCCGGATGGATTTCCTAATGCGGCAATGCCCGATCCCCTGGCCATACAGATCGGTGCGAGTACATCGCTCACCTTGCAGGGTCCTACTCGCAACATGGGACTCAGCATTACCAACCCCTCTTCGTTCTACAATTTACTCTCGGGTGCAACCGACTATGCGCCCAACACGCGTGCCGGAAAGGAGTTAACCTACATTCGTCAGATTAATCAGCAAACGCAGGGCTATGCCAGCGTAATTCGCACGGCTGCCAACGCAGTGACGGTGCAGGCCCCTTATCCTACCGGAAATAGTTTGGCCGATCAACTCAAGATCGTAGCTCGTTTAATAAAAGGCGGTCTTAAGACCCGCGTGTACATGGTAAGCTTTGGTGGCTTCGATACGCACTCCGTACAAGTGAATGCCGATAAGGTAACCGGAACGCATGCTACGCTGTTGGGTCGTGTCTCTGCCGCGATCAAGGCATTCCAAGACGATCTTAAGTTTTTATCGATAGAAGACCGCGTAATGGGGATGACCTTTAGTGAATTTGGTCGTCGGGTGCGCTCTAACTCCAGTGTGGGAACCGACCACGGCGCGGCCGCACCGCTGTTCTTGTTCGGCAGCCAGGTAGATCCGGGTATGCTGGGGGTTAATCCCACACTACCTGCATCGGCAACGGTCAATGATAACCTGCCCATGCAGTACGATTTTAGAAGTGTGTACGGAACTCTTCTCGAAAAGTGGTTTTGTCTCGATAAGTCGGTGGTCCAATCGTTGTTTCCCCCCAACATCAACAGCCAGTTACAAACGCTTCCATTGGTCAAGCAGGGTGCTTGCAGTGGTGTAACGCCTCCGCCATTGCCTCCGCTACAGATGGCGATCACCAATTTTCCCAATCCGTTTACCACGCGCACGACCATTCAGTTTACCACAGAAGGGGGTCATACTTTATTACAGGTCTTCGATACACTCGGAAGACTCATCACGATACTGGCCAACAAAGAATTTGTAGCGGGCACCCACCGAATTGATTTTGATAGTGAGGGATTGCCCCCCGGTATCTACTACGCG
>Ga0172372_10000193_pt1 | contig 94278 bp, 73 predicted proteins | sample LakKiv5m_2_FD_114544 | JGI IMG/M metagenome (GOLD analysis project Ga0172372, IMG submission 114544) | Freshwater microbial communities from Kabuno Bay, South-Kivu, Congo - kab_092012_9.5m | ecosystem: Environmental > Aquatic > Freshwater > Lake | place: Democratic Republic of the Congo... | reverse complement strand
TTGCGAACGAGACGCTCTACCAACTGAGCTACGACCCCGTCCCAACTGGGAGGCGGATTATGCGAGGCCGCTCTGACGCGGCAAGCCTATACTTTCACCCGGCGGGCGTCCGTTTCACTGCACGGCCAAATCCCACGCAAGGCCACGGTTGAGCAGCGGGCCCAGCTGCGCCTCCAGCTCACGCCACTGCAGGTCCGGCGCGGCCAGCACCAGCACCCGGGGCGAAGGGAGCAGGCCGTCGGCGAGGAGCTTTTCCAAGGCAGTCGAGTCAGCGAGCGGCGTGAAGCTTGCGCCGGGAATATTCTCCGCGTTGAACATCGGCTCCACGCCGGGACGTTGTGGGTCCGGCAGGCGGCGGGCAATCGCGAGCTTCACAGGGTGGCCGGACTTGGTCACGCGCAGCACGAGGTTCGCGGGAATGACCGCGCGCTGGAAGCTCACGGTGCTGAACGCGGTCGAGTCGGCGTTGAAGACGGGCGTGGCCGGCGCGGCGGCGAGGTCGGCCTGCATCGGTGCCATGGCGGCGAGCGCGGCGGCGACGTGCCGGAGCAGCGTGGCCGGCTCGGGCTTGAGGCCCACGCCCACGTCCCAGCCGAGGTGATGCCGCAACCCGAGCACGGTGCGGAGCTGGGCGGCGGAGTCGAGGTTTTGGCCTGCGAACGCGGCGACAACAACCGATTCGCTGAACCAGAACCGCCCATCCGGGGGCACGCTCAAAGCGAGGTCCACGCGGCCCGGTTTGGGCGACAGCTTCTTCAAGGCGGCGGCGGTGCGCAGATCGGCGGCGAGCTTCGCGGCGGCGGGTGAAAGCGCGGCGTTGTCCACGGTGCCCAGTGGAGCGGCGAGGTCACCGAGGTAGAGCCGCAACAGCTTGAGCGGGGCGTTGCGCGCGCCGGTGAGCGGCTTGTCGGCGGCATTGCGGAGCAACGTGGTGACCACGGCGCGGTCGAGCTGCCACGCAACGGGGATGGGGTTCGAGGGCACGCGGAGGGCGTTGGTGGTTTCGCGCAGGTCAACGAAGACCTGGTAGCCGCCGAGCGGTTCGCCCACGAGCAGTTCGTGGCTGAAGGGAACGTCGCGCTCGACGCTGCTGCCGGCGGGAATGCGGAGCGTTTCCGCCGCGCCAAGCTGCGGCTCGGTGAACGGCACTGCGCGGGTGCCGTTGGTGGCGACGAGCCAGAGATCAAGGCACGCGGGCCAGTCGAGCGCCTGCTCCTTTGCACCGAGGTTCGTGACGCGGAGCTTGAGCGACTGGGCTTGGAACGGGAGCAGTTGCGCCGGACCGCTGAGCGTCAGGCGAAGTTGCCGCGTGGCCTCGCGGGCGGACCGCTCGGTGAGATAGTCGCTCACGGAGAGCAGGCTGATTTCCAGCGCGGTGCTGGCGGTGCGGCCGTTCCAGAGCGCGGTGCCGCGCGGCATCTGCGGGCGCTGCATCGGCGCGACGCCGAGGTATTGCGCGCGCAGCTGGTAGTCGCCGGTGAACTCGGCGCGCACCCAGTCTGCCAGCAGCGTGGAAAATTCCTGCGTCGCGCCCGGCGCGAGCCGCACTGCGCGCGCGAACTGGTGCGCCATCGCCGGGCCGGCGGGCGTGGCCTCGACGGTGAGTTCGGTGAGCTTGCGGGTCTGCTTGCAGTGGTCGCACTTCGGATTGTAGATGCCTGACCCGAAGCCCGTGTGCGAAGGCACGACGCCGGTGACGGGCGGCGGCGGGCCGTGGCGTTTCATCTCCACCTTGCCGTTGTTGCGGCAGCAGCCCTCCCACATGAAGGCGAGCGCCTGTGTGGAGGTGTTGGTGAAGCGCCACACCAGCGGGGTCGGGTCGCCGATGACGTAGGTCTGCGAGTGCGGAATGGAAATCTCGACGCGCACGGGTTCGTTGGTGACCGGCCGTGCACCGGGACGGAGGAGCGGCGGCTGGGTGGGCTGAGCCAGGGTAGTCGAGAGGCACGCAAGCCAGACCAGGGCGGCCAAAGGCGTTCGTTGAAAGGTGAACCGGCAGAGCATCGCGGGCCATTGGTAGCACGGGCCGAAGTTCTGGGCGAATGGAACCGGTGCCCGAAGCTTGGCAGACCCGGATGTTTCCGCGACTGTGCATCGCAACACGCTCATGAATGCCCACCGTCTTCTCCTCGCGATCTTTTTCACCGTGCTGGCGGAACTCCTTCCGCGGTGCGCCGCCGATGTTCCGAAGCCTAATTTCATTCTCATCAACATAGACGACATGGGATATGCGGACATCGAACCGTTTGGCTCGAAGCTTCACCGCACGCCGCACTTGAGCCGGCTCGCCGCCGAAGGCATGCGGCTCACAAGTTTTTACGCTGCGCCGGTCTGCTCGCCGTCGCGTGCGGCGTTGATGACCGGCTGCTACCCCAAGCGCGCGCTGCCCATTCCGCATGTGCTCTTCCCGGCGGGCGCGGTGGGCCTGCACCCGAACGAGCGCACGGTGGCGGAAGTCTTGAAGGAAGCTGGTTACGCCACCGGCTGCATCGGCAAATGGCATCTTGGTGACCAGCCGGAATTCCTGCCGACGCGGCAGGGTTTCGACTATTACCTCGGTCTGCCTTACTCGAACGACATGGGCCCGGCCGAGGATGGCTCGAAGAGCGACCTCGGCGTGAAGCTTCCCCCCGCGAAAGCTGGGGCGGCGGGCACGGGAGCTGAGACTGGCTTGACGGGCGCAGGCCAGCCGCCGCTGCCGTTGCTGGAGAACGAGCGCGTCATCGCGCGCGTGCGGCAGGATGAGCAGCAGGGCATCGTCGAGCGCTATACGCAGGCGGCGGTGAAATTCCTCCGCGACCACCGGGACCGCCGCTTTTTCCTCTACCTGCCGCACAACGCGGTGCATTTCCCGCTCTACCCGGGCAAGGCGTTTGTGGGCAAATCCGGCAACGGCCTCTACGGTGACTGGGTCGAGGAAGTGGACTGGAGCGTCGGGCAGGTGCTCGCCGCGCTGCGTGAGCTGAAGCTGGATCGGAACACGCTGGTGCTTTTCACCACGGACAACGGCGGCACCCCGCGCGCGGTGAACACGCCATTGCGCGGGCACAAGGGAAGCACCTGGGAGGGCGGCATGCGCGTGCCGACCATCGCCTGGTGGCCCGGCCAAATCCCCGCCGGCACCAGCAGCGGGGCCATCGCGGGCATGATGGACGTGCTGCCGACCTTCGCGCAGCTCGCCGGCGGCACCGTGCCGGGTGACCGGAAGATTGACGGCGTGGACCTGTGGCCCGTGCTGTCCGGCAAGGCCAAGGATTCGGGCCGCGAGGCCTTCTACTACTTTCGCGGTGCCACGCTCGAAGCCGTGCGTTCCGGTCCGTGGAAGCTGCACCTCGTCGCGCGCGGCGGCCCAACTGGACCAAAGGCGAAGCAGACCAAGGAAACCGTGGAACAGCCGCCCATCCTGCACAATCTCGATACCGACCTCGGCGAGACCAGGAACGTGGCCGCCGCAAATCCCGATGTGGTGAAACGCCTGCAAGCGCTCGCAGCCAAGATGGACACCGACCTCGGCACCGAAAAGTTTGGCCCGAACTCCCGCCCGCTCGGCCGCGTGGAGAAGCCGCTCCCGCTCATTGGCCGCGACGGAACGATCCGCGCTGGCTTCGAGCCAAAGTGACGAGGCTGACACAAAAAACCCGCCCTACGCCGAAGCGCAGGACGGGCTAAGTCACTGATGACAGCCTCAACGGCCGCCGCTCAGTAGGGAAGGCTTACTTGTCCTTCTTCTTGCCGCCGCCGAGACCGGCCTTGGCCATCTTTTCCTTGTCCTCGGCGCTGATCTTCTCGCGCTCGTCGGGGTCAAGCTTGCCGTTCTTGTTGGCGTCGTATTTCTCGGTGATTTCCTTCATGACCTTCTTCTGGTCATCCGTGAGCTCTTTCTTCTTCTTCTCCTGGGCGTTGACGGTGATGGCCGTGGCCGTCAGGAGGCCGAGGGCGATGAGGGCGAACTTCTTCATGTGTTGATAACTATGTTGTTTGTTGTTAGCGCCGGCTAGCCGGCACCTGAGGCAGACGAAAGGGTCGGTAATCTGGTTACAGCCGACCCTGGTGGGCAAACCGGGCCTCGAAAAACCAAAGGGCCGCCGGTCGGCGGCCCCTTGTGAAATATGGAACAGCGAATCAGGGCTCGGCCAGAATCTTGGCCCGCTGTTGGTGGTATTCGCGCGGCGTAATCTTGTCCGTGAGGTAGAGCTGGAGCAGTTCCTTCAATCGCTGATCCTTGGGCTTGATGGGAGCCTTTTTGGACGCGGCGGGCGAAGGGGCGGCCGGCTTGGCGGGGGCGACGGGCTTGGGGCTGCTTGCTCCTGCGGTAGCGGGGGCAGCGGGCTTCTTCGCGTCCGCTGCCTTGCGGGCCTCCTCCTCACGCTTGCGCTCCATCTCCTTGAGGCGGGCTTCCGTCTCCTTTTGCTTTTGCAGTTCTGCCTTTTTGGCGGCCTCGGCGTCAGCTTTGGCCTTGGCTTCGGCCTTTTTCGCGGCTTCCGCGTCGGACTTTGCCTTCGCCGCTGCCTCAGCAGCCAGGCGTTTGGCCTCGGCCTCCGCCTTGGCTTTGGCCGCGGCTTCGAGTTTCATTCGATTCGCCTCCGCCTCGCGTTGCTGGCGGACGGCATCTTCCCTTGCCTTCGTGGAGGCGCGCAGGGCCGCCTCGGCCTCCGCCTTCTGGCGCTTTTCCAAGGCCATCTGGGCATCTCGGGCTTTGCGGTCAGCTTCGGCTTTGATCTTTGCGGCCGCTTCAGCCTGGCGGGCGGCCTCCAGCTTCGCTTTGCGGTCCAACTCGGATCGTTGCTCTGCTTCAATCTTGGCCTTCCGGGCTAGCTCGGCGGCGGCGCGGACGCGGGCTTCAGCTTCGGCGGCAGCGCGCTTCTCGGCTTCCTGCTTAAGCTTCATGTCCGCCTTGGCCTTGGCCTCGGCGGCTTCACGGGCCTTGCGATCGGCATCGGCCTTGCGCTCGGCCTCGAGTTTGGCGGCGCGTTCAGCTTCGGCTTTGGCCTTCTTCTCGGCCTCGAGTTTGACTTTGGCCTCGGTGGCCTTGCGTTCGGCTTCCAGCTTCGCTTTGAGCTCGGCGTCGCGCTTGGCTTGACGTTCGGCATCCTCCTTGGCCTTCCGCTCGGCTTCGAGCTTGGCCTTGGCCATTGCTGCAGCTTGCTTTTCGGCCTCCAGCTTGGCCTTGCGATCCGCCTCGGCTTTTTTCTCCGCTTCGAGTCGCGCCATGCGCTCGGCTTCAACTTTCGCGGCAGCGGCCTTGGCTTGGGCATCCGAGGTCGTGGGGGCAGTCGGGGGCTTGGGAGCAACGGGAGTGACGGGCTTGGGCTGGGCGGCCATCTTGGCCTTCGCAGCTGCCTGGCGTTCGGCTTCGACACGAGCCTTTGCTTCGGCTGCGATCTTTTTCTCGGCTTCCATCCGCGCGAGACGTTCGGCTTCGGCTTTCTTCTCGGTGGCGAGCTTGGCCTGCTTTTCCGCCTCCAGCTTGGCCTTCCGTTCGGCTTCGGCGCGTTTGACAGCTTCCTCGGCGGCTTTCGCCTTCGCGGCGTCTTCCATGGCCTTGGCCCGTTTGGCGGCTTCAGCCGCTGCCTTGGCTTTGGCCTCCATCGCGGCCTTGGACCGGCGCTCGGCCTCGGCTTTGGCTTCCGCCTCGGCCTTCATGCGGCGTTCGTTTTCAAGGCGGGCCTTGCGGTCGGCCTCGGCCTTCGCTTCTGCCTCGGCACGGGCTTTCTTATCAGCTTCCAGCTTGGCTTTGGCTTCCTGCTCGGCTTTCGCTTTCGCTTCGGCGGCGGCTTTGGCCTTGGCGGCCTCGGCGGCGGCTTGCGCGGTGCGGACGGCTTCAGTCTCGACACTGGCCTTTCGCAAGGATTCCTGCTTGGCGAGTTGAGCGACTTCGGCCTTCTGCTTCGCTGCGGTGGCGGCGGCGATGGCGGCCTGTTCAGCGGCTACGCGCCGGGCTTTGGCGGTCTGGTAGGCGGCCTCAGCGCTGGCCAGCGCTGAACGGGCAGACTGGTCAGCTGCGGCCTTGGCCTGCTGATCGGCCTGGGCAGCGGTGAGCTTGCTCGCAGCGCTTGCGGCGGCCGAAGGAGCCGTCGGCATTGCGGCGGCTTTGGTGGCTTTGGCAGCCTCGGCGTCAGCTGCGGCCCGGGCGTCGTTTGAAGCCTTGAGAGCACTGGCCGCGGCCCGTTGGGCGGCGGCGGCTTTGCTGGCGGCTTCGCTCAGGGATTTGTTCGCAGCAGCGGCAGCGGCTTGAGCGGCGGAAGCAGCGTCAACCTTCGCTTTGCTGGCGGCCTTGGCGGCGTCGAGGCGGGCCTGCGCTTCACGCGCCTGGCGGGCGGCGGATTCGGCGTAAACCGTTGCGGCCTGAAGGGCCGCTTGGGCCTCCCGTTCCGGCTTGTTCTTTACGGCAGCGGCGTAGCCTTCCTTGGCGCGAATGGCATCGGCGGCGTTTTTGTTGGCCGAGGCAACGGCCGCTTCCAACTGGGCAAGGTTGGTTGTGTCGGTTTTGGTCTCAGCGGCGGCCTGTTTGGCTTTCGCGGCGGCGGCCTGCGCCTCGGCTTGAGCGCGTGCTTCGGCTTGGGCGAGACGGTTGGCCTCGGCTTGGGCGGCGGCGGCGGCTTCAGCGGCAGACTTGGCTTTCGCGGCGGCAGCGGCCTGGGTTTTCGCGGCGTCGTCGGCAGCCTGGAGGCGGCGCTTCGCTTCGGCCTCTGCCTGCGCTTTCGCCTCGGCATCGGCTTTGGCCTTGGTGTCGGTGGCAGCCTGAACTGCGGCCCGGGCGGACTTCAGGGCGCTCGCGGCGCTGCTGGCGGTGCTGCGGGCCTGGTCGAGGCTGGCGGCGGCCTTGCTTTCCTCTGAGCGGGCGGCGGTGACAGCGGTTGCGGCATTCTTTTCGGCGGCTTGGGCGGCCTGGGCTTCGGCGGCGGCACGGGCGGCATCGGCGGCGGCGGCCTGCGCATCAGACCGGGCGCGGGCGGCCCAGCCGGCGGGGTCGGCTTTGCGAGCGGCGGCCTCGGCGGCGCGACGGTTTTCTTCGGCCACCTTGGCTGCCTTCAAGTCGGCGAGCCGTTTCGCTTCGGCGGCCGCCTGAGCCTGTTTTTCGGCATCGGCTTTGGCTTTGGCGGCGGCAGCGGCCTGTTCCTGCGCCTTTTTGTCGGCCGCAACTTTGGCGCGCTGGGCGGCTTCGGCATCGGCGCGGGCCTTGCGCTCCTTTTCGGCTTTGGCGAGCGCTTCCGCCTTGGCGCGGGCGGCGGCCTCGGCACGGGTCTCCTGGTCGGCGGCGGCGCTGGATTTGGACTTTGCGTCGGCGGCGCGGGAGAGGATGGGGGCGAAGCAGATGCTGCCGGCAAGCAAGATGGCGAGCACGGTCAATTTGAAAAGCTGCATAGGGCGAAGGTTCTAGCGAAGAGCAGGGGGTGAATCAACTTGAATTGCGGCGGGCTGCAAGCGGGTAAAGCCGCCGCCAGGAATCGTCCCACGGGTAGCGCAGCAGGGTGCCGGCGATGATGCTCCGCACCTCGCTGCGGGTGGCTTTCACCTTGAGGTGCGGGTCGAGCACGTTTGCCGTGCGCAGTTTCTCGATGGTTTTGACGCCGATGAGCACGGGCCAGGCGCAGGCTAGGCGCACGCGGATGAAGCGGCGGGGGAGGGCGGTGGTGTATTCCCATCCGGCGGCCAGGTGGGCGGCGGCCTTGTCAAGATACGCGTGATACAGGGCGCGAAACTCGGGTTCGTTGGCTGGATCAAGCAGGTCGGCCGGAGTCAGGCCAATGGCCTGCAGGTCCCGTTCAGGGAGATAGCAGCGGCCTTGGCGCAGGTCCCGCGGCAGGTCACGCAGGATGTTGACCAACTGCAGACCCTTGCCGAAACGCACGCCGTCGTGGAGCAGTTTGGCGTCGTCCAGCGGCGAGGCGGGGAACAGGTGCGCCCGCGTGATGCGGGTCCAGAATTCTCCGACGCAGCCGGCCACGCGGTAGGTATAGTCATCAAGCTCCTCGTCCGTGCGCAGCGCCGCTATGCCTTTCTGCGTCGCACCGTGGAAGCGCTGCAGGTCCAGTTCCTGCCCGCTGGTGATGGTGGCCAGCACCTCGCGAATCCTTTGCTGGTCGGAATAGGTGAAACGGCTGAAGACGCCCAGCGCCTCCTCCACGCGCTCCAGCAACATGCGCTCGGCCGGCGAGCTTTGGCGTTCCGCCAGGGCGCCAAAGTTGACCGGAATCAGCCGCGTTCCGGCGATGTGCTCACGCAGGGTCTGCAGGGCGTGCAAGCGGTCGCCGAGCGGGACCAGTTCCGTGTCCGCAATGGTGTCCGTGGCCCGGGCCAACAGGTAGGCGAGGCCGATCTGCGGCCGGACCGGGTGCGGCAGCACGCGCAGGGTGAGGTAAAACGACCGGGAAACGTCACGCAGCAGCGCCGTGAGCAGGGGCGATTGCGGATGGGGGATGGCTGAGGCTTCGTAATCCGACTCGCTCATGCGGCGAAGGTGTTGCCCGGCCTTCCGCGGCCCACGGAAATGACGGTCGGGGCAGCATGCCGCGGCCGGGGCAAAGTTCAAGTTTCAAAGCGCTGGCCACTGCACACTTGCCCCCTTGGCGCTTCCCCCGCACTCTCCCGCGCATGATTGAGTTCATCCGCGACATACACGCGGCCAAGCGGGCGGCGCGCCGTCCTGTCATCTCCTTCGAGTTCTTCCCCCCGAAGACCGACGAGGGCGACAAGAACCTCTTCGAGCGCCACATCCCCGAGCTGATGAAGCTCCGCCCGGACTTTTGCTCCGTGACCTACGGCGCCGGCGGCAGCACCCGCGAGAAGACCATCGGCATCGTCGACCGGATCCAGCGCGAGCACGGGCTCACCGCCATGATGCACCTGACCTGCGTCAATGCGACCGAGGCCGAATTGACCGCGGTCATCGCCGAGGCACGCGCCCGCGGTATCAAGAACATCCTTGCCCTGCGCGGCGATCCGCCCGGCGGCGGCGAGTTCAAACCCACGCCCGGCGGCTTCGAGTTCTCCTACCAGCTTGTCCAGCATCTGCGCGAACTCGGTGGCTTCAGCATCGGCACCGCCGGCTTCCCCGAGGGCCACATCGCCTGCAAGGAAGGCAAGCGCGTGGACTGGGACCGGCTCAAGGCCAAGATCGACCGCGGTGCGGACTTCGTCGTCACGCAGCTCTTCTTCGACAACGCGGATTTCTACGCCTTCCGTGATTACCTCACCAAGCAGGGCGTCACCGTGCCGCTCGTGCCTGGCATCCTGCCCGCCTCCAGCGGAGCGCAGGTCAAGCGCTTCACCGCGCTGTGCGGCGCGCAACTGCCCGCGCCCTTCCTCGCCGGCCTGGAGAAATGCGGAGCGGATGACGCGGCGGCCACCGAGTTCGGCATCGAATACGCCTCTGCGCAATGCGCCGACCTCCTTAAGAACGGGGTCGAGGGCATTCACTTCTACACGCTCAACAAGGCGCACTCCACCACGCGCATCCTGCAAAACCTCAAGCTGGCCTGAGGGCGCGGCCGCTCCGTCAAGCCACAGCTTGCCGCGCCGACATATGCGTTGCCGTCTCCCCCTTGCCCGGTAGCCTCACCGCTGCGCATGACGCGAACCGCCCAGTTCACAGATCTGGCCGCCCCGGAGCTCGCCGGCGACGCTCGCGAACTGCTCGACCAGCTCGGCTCGCCCGAGGCGCTCCCGTCACTCTCCTCGGCCGCCTCCGCACTCACGCTCGAAACGGTGCGCGACGAAGCCACGCTGCGCCGCTTTCTCGCCGGCTACCGCGACCAGGTGCTTGTCCCAGTGGAACTGCCGGCCATCCTCCGCGCCCACGGACACGCCGTGCGCAATGAGCTGCGCGAACTGCTCGCCCTCGACCAAGAGCTGGCCCGTGACGCGCACCGGAAGGAATTCCGTGCCGCCAGCGCCGCCGTGGGCCGGCGACAGCTCGCGAAATTGCGCCCGCTGCGTGACCAACGCCTCGTGCAGCGCTACCTCCGCGCCATCGAAGACGGCCAGGCGCACGGCTGGCACACGCTCGTCTTCGGCGTGTTCCTCGCGCAGTATTCGCTCCCGTTGCGCCAGGGCCTGGTGCTCTACGGCCAGCGCACGTTGGGCGGGTTCCTCGATGCGGCGAGCGGCACGCTGCGGCTGCCCGTCGCCACTGCCGACGCCCTTTTCGGCGACGCGGCGCTTCCCCTTCTCCCGGCGGTAAACCAACTGCTGGCCAGCCCGTTCCCGCCGGAACTCTCGGCCGTCCGCTGAGGACCGCGCACCCTATTTTCCCGCGCGACGGGCCCAGCGCAGTTTGGCCGGAGATGAACGTGGGTTGTCCCGCCGTTCCTCCGCCGTGGGCCGGATGACTTCCGGGGAAATCTCCGCGTAAGCGCCGTCGCGCAGACCGGCCTCGAATGCCTTTTTCACGCGCCGGTCCTCGCCGGAATGGAACGTGAGGATGGCCACGCGTCCGCCGGGGTTCAGGCACGCGGCGAGGTGGCGCAGCAACGTGTCGAGCGCGCCGAACTCATCGTTCACCGCGATGCGCAAGGCTTGGAAGACCCGCCGCACGGTCAGGTCCGTGTCGTCCTTGTTCAAGCGCGGCAACGCGGCGCGGATGGCTTCGACCAGCCCGCCCGTGGTGGCGAAGGCGCGGCCCGCGAGTGCGGCCGCCAGTTCGGTCGCGCGCGGCTCGTCGGCGTTGGCTTGGAGAATGTCCGCCAGCTCGGCCACGGACAGCTTCGCGAGGAAGACTGACGCCGGCTGGCCGCGCTGCGGGTTCATCCGCATATCCAGCGGGCCGTCGGCCTTCGTGGAGAAGCCGCGCGCCGGGTCGTCAATCTGCATCGAGGACACGCCGAGATCCGCGAGAATGCAGTCCGCACCCGCGAGTGCGGCGTTAGCCAGCGCCTGCGGCAGGCCGGCGAAGTTGCTGCGGACAGGGGTGAACGTCTCCTGGCCGAAGCCTGCCTCGCGCAATCGCGCCTCCGTCTTCGGCAGCTCGACCGGGTCCGCGTCCAAGCCGAGCAGTCGGCCACCCGGCTGGAGCCGGGCGAGCAATTCGCGCGCGTGACCGCCGTAGCCGAGCGTGCAATCCACCGCCACCGCACCCGGTTGCGGCGCGAGCACTCCGAGAATCTCCGCCACCATGATGGGCCGGTGCGTGCCGGCGGGCGTCTTGCCCGACGCGAGCACTTTCGCGACCGTCGCAGCGTAGCGCTGTGGGTCGCGCTCCTTGTATTTCTCCTCGAACCGGCGTGGGTTCTTCCCCGAATAACGCGGCCGGCGTCGGTGCGGCGGCGTGGGCGGTGGGCTGTCGAGAGATGGCTGGGTGGAGTCGGTCAAGGCACGAATGGGCAAGGTTTAACGTCGGAGGGAGAGCATGCTAACGCCCTCATCATTTCTCTCTGTTCCCGGCCTGCCAATGTCTCAGGCAGACCGCGATGGATTCGATTGGCCCACGTTTGCCAAGCAAGGTTGCTGAATACCAAGCCAAAACGAGCATGGCTTCCCACCTTAGGTCGTGAAACGCACCAACCACGACGGCGGCTGCAAGTGAAACAGCCATCATCAGCGTTACAATTTGCTTTGCTTTCGCCACTTATGGGGCCGTTCCGGTATTGTCGAGCACGCCGCGAAGTTTTGTGAAGTGCGCCTTTGCTTTTCCTGCCTGCACTTCCATGATTTTGAGAAGACTGTCCGCAATCGCCTCGCGGTGTGCATTTAGGATAGGAGCCAAACCTTCTGCATACTCCTGCTTGGCGGTTGTGTAGAGACGCAGCACCTCTGGCTTGGCTACATACGCGTCGCCTTGCCTTTCCGTTTCGCCGTAATCCTTCCGCGCCCGCCTCCCCAAACTCGCGTGTTTGGTGGCAAATTGTTCAAAGAACTTCTCAAGGGCTGTCGTTGCAGCAGGCGAAAAGAACTGACGCTCTTGAAAGAATGCGTGCGGCAGAATCGTGGCATCGTGTATGGCCAGTGCATCCCAAAGCCGTTTGGCAGAGTAGCTTTCAGGCTTTTTGGACTGCCAATCTCGTCCAAGCACCTCACACAACGAGTAGAACAAATCGAGCAAGTCAGGGCGCACACGCGGAGCCTTGTCCTTCTGCGAGCAAAGCAATATCAGGTCAATTCCCTCGCTGATGCTCACCTGCCCGGACAGATTGCTTTGTTCTTCAAAATCCCATTCATCCACATACTTGCCTTCAAAAATATCAGCCTCGTAATTGATGGGCACGTTACGTCCATCAAGCAGGGTCAGTTTTTGGGGCAACGGTTCTTGAGCAGCCAACCATTTCTTGAACTCGTTCCATTTCTCGTTGATGTGCTTTGACACCAATTCTTCCCGCATCCCCTTAAATTCCGGCATCTTGACAGGCGAACGGAGCACCACCGCTACTGGCTCATCGGCATTGGGTTTGATGCTCCGCCGCTTCACCCTCAAAATCCTCAATTGCAACGGGTGCTGATTAACAAACCGCTCAAGGTCCTCTGTCTTGCCGTCGTCAGTCACGTATTCGACATGGTCTACAACCTTGCGAACTACATCCTCGTATTTCCTCTTGTGAAAGAAGTCCGCAAGCAAGAGCGCGATGTATGCCGTGGGGGTTCTGCCGTTCACAACGTGATACATCCGCGCTTTGAATTTCGCGGGATTCGCGCGCCCTTCTTTCACTGCGAAGCTCAAGAACTTTTGCAACATCTCAGGGTCAACGGCCAAAGCTTGAAGCTCCCGTTTAAGGTAATTCTTCACGAACAAATCTTCGTGTTGTGGTCGCGCAAAGCTCATACTGTTTGTATTTGTATACTTACTCCTAGTAATTGTCGAGAGATTTCTTCTGCCGCTGATGCCAAGTGGCGGCGCTCAGGCGAATCGGTCTAGAGGGGAAGCTCGTTCAGCGTGTAGTGCAGCGTGTCATTCCGCAGCGCGTCGCCGCGCGTGGTCTTGAGGCCCAGCGCGCGGAGCATTATGACGTGGCGGGGTTTCATTCCTTCCAAGGTCAGGCGCACGGTGAGCTTGTCGGGGGCGACCTCGGCCTTCACCACGCGCACGGGCGGGCCGGGGATTTTCTCGTCGCGGTCCTTCTCGGGCGCGTTGTGCTGGCCGTCGTAGGCGTAGGTGTATTGAGTCGCGTCCCAGTTCTCGGCGTCGCCGGCGAGCTTGGCGTCCACGGGCTGCGTGAAGGCCACCTCGAAGCCGTTCGTGCGCGCGGCGATCGTCTTGAACTCGAACGGCACCCGCCCCGTGAACTTCACGCGGTCCAGCGAGTGCGGCTGCGGCGCGATGCTCGTCCAGTGCCCGAAGCGCAGCCCGCCCACGTAGAGCCGCGAGTCCGGCCCGTAGGCGAGGCGGTTCACGCCGGACGCGAAGCCCTTCACGAACGGCAGCACCGCGCCCTGCCACTGGCCGTTCACCTTCTCCATCGCCACACGCACGACGCTCGCGTTCTGGAACTCGCCCACGAGCATCTGCCCACCGAACGGCCCGAAGCGGAAGTCGCCGACGGTCGCAATCCCGCTCGCCGAGCGCACCCACGCATAAGGAAACCACACGGCCGGCGGCGTGAAGTTCGCGTCGCCGGTGAAGTGCTTTTCCCGCCAGCCGAAGTCGAATTCGCCCTCCGCCTCCGCCCCACGTCGGCTGCTCGGCGGGGCGCTCGGATGACCGTAGTAGTTGGTGAATTGCAGGTGGTTCAGCTTGTTCGCCGCGACCCAGTGGCCCTGGTTGTCGGTCATGAAAAGGTCGCCGCGACATTCGCCGAAGCCGTTCGGCACGCGCAGGCCGGAGCAGAACGGGTCCGTGCGCCAGAGGTCGGTGAAGGGGACTTCGCCGGAGTTGTCCGGGTGCGGCGTAATTTTCAGGCACCAGCCCATCGCGGGGACGTTCGTCATCGCGCGGTGGCCGGTGATGAGCGCGCCAAGCAAGCCGCTCTCGTCCACGAGCGGGCCGGTGGCGAAGGAATGATAGTTGCCGGTGTAGCCCCACGCGTCGCTCACGCACTCGAAGACATCCGCCACGCCATCGCCGTCCGCGTCGCGCAGGCGCGTCAGCTCGCACTTCTGCATCACGTAAATCGCGCCGCCGACCACGCGCAGGCCGCCGGGTTCGTTGAGCCCGCGCGCGAACCGCCGCCACCGCGCCGCCTTCGCGTCGCCCGTCGCGCCCTCGACGATGAAGACTTCGCCCTGAAGCGTCGCGATGGCGAGGTTGCCGTCCGGCAGGAAGTCCATGCCCGCGACGGTGAGCTTCAGTTCCTTCGGCACGGGAAAATGCTCGACCGTGTAAAACTCATCGCCACCGGGCGTGTCGGTGAAGTTCGGGTCGGGAAGGAAAACCGGCGCGGCGTTCGTGGCTTTCGCGGGCGCGGGCAGCGGCTTCACCGGCCCGGCCAACTGCTTCGCCAGCGCAGTGGCGGCGTTCAAGTCCGCGACCACGGCGGAGGCGATTTCAAAGGTCCGCGGCTGCTCGCTCGGCGGGATGCTGACGCGCAGTGTGACCTTGCGCCCGGCGACGACGTTCGTGACGAGCGTGGAGTAAGGGCCCTTGCCGTCGCGCTCGGCGTTGAGAATTTCCGTCACGGACGGGCTGGTGACGAGCGGCAGGAAGTTCGCGCCCGGCAAGCCGCGCAGCACCGCCACGAGCACGCCCGCCGGGGTGCGAAAGCCCTGCGCGCCGGCCACGCCGAAGATGTTCACCGGGTCGGCGGCTTCGTCGTGCGCGTTCAAGCGGAAGCGTTGCGAGTGCGGAGAAATTTCCCAGCGCCGGACCACGACATCGTGCTCGCCCACGCGTTCGAGGCGCGGCGATTCAATCACGCTCACCGCTGCATCGCCGGGCGGGAAGAGCTCATACACAAACGCCGGCGCGCCGCCCGCCGTGCTGTGCCCGGCGAAGCGCGTGAACGGCCCGGGCGCGTCCGCCGCGACGGCGTCGAAAACCCACGGGCTGCGCTGGAGGTTTCCCCAGAGCCGCGGGCCGGTAAAATCGCACACGAAGCGCGTGGACGTGCCGGTGTAGGGCGGGCCGTAGAGATTGAGCGAGTCGCCACGCCAGACCGTGTGCGTGCGGAGGAGCTGGGCGTCGAAGGCGAGGTGAAGATTCGTCGCCAGCGGCACCACAATGCTGCGGCCCGACTGCGCCATCGGCGCGCGGCGGAACGGAAGGTCGGCTGGGTCGTGCGCGGCGGGGACGGGGGCGGGCTTGGGCCCAGGCGCTTGCGCGAAGGAGGAAACCGCGAGCAGCAAGGCGGCGAGCGCCGTGCCGGCGGTTTGCAACCGCCGCCCGTTGGCCACAGCACTTCCAGCGCGTGTTGCCGCAAGCACACGTCGGACGGCGGTTGCAAACCGCCGGCACGGGCGGTGGGAGCGGCGCGGCAACACTTGAAGCCCAAGTATTTCAAACGGGATTCGCACGAACGCAGCGTAGCGCAGCCCATCGCGGCGGCGAGTGGGAAGTGAGCGTGGCGGGGACACGCTTGTCCCCGAGGCATTTTGCATCGCCCGGCTTGGGGACAGGAGTGTCCCCATCACGGGCGCGGCCCGCGAGGACGCTCGCCCCCGCGCGGTGACTTTGATAAAACTTCGCCTCGTCATGAGCAAACGCGCCCTTGGCATCTTCGCCGCCATCATGCTGTTCACCGGGTTGGTGGTGTTGCAGGTCGCCAGCTCAATGAAGCCGCGTGCGGCGCAAGTGGCCACGTTGCCGGATGGCTCCACGCTGAGGCTCGAAGCGGTGAGCTACGGCAAGGAGCACTTCCGCCCCGGTGCGTGGTGGCATCCGCTCGCGCGCCGACTACCGACGGATTGGCAACGGAAGCTGAAAGTGGACACCGGCGCGGCGATGTCGACGAGCGAGCCGTCGCTGGGCGTGTGGCTGGGTTGGGACAAATCGGGTGGATCTCTCAGTGGCGCGTGGTGGGACTTCGGCGTGGTGGACGAACACGGCGTGGAAGTCCCGGCCCGCAGCCGCAGCAACCACAGCTTCACCCGCGCAGGTCAGCCCGACGCGCTGTGTTATGCCTTCACCGCATTTCCCCGACGTGGCTCCGCGATGACGCTGCGCCTTTACAACCGAAGGCCCGACGGCACGCGCGAACTGATTGCGTCCTATGGTTTGCCCAATCCCGTCCGCAGCAAATACCCCGAGTGGCGACCTGCGTCCGCACCCGCGTCCGTAAAGCGCGGCGACCTGGAAATCAGCTTCAAGCAGTTGCTCGTGGGCGTAAGCTACGAGACCAAGCCCACCGCGCCCAAGCAGGGCGAAGAGGCATGGGCCCGAGCAGACTTTGAAGTCAAGGAACGGGGCGAGCGCAGCGATGTGTGGTTTCCCGACGGCATCGAAATGGAAGACGCGACCGGTAACAAGCTACGGCAAAACTCCTGGTCCAGCGGCGCGCAGGGCGGTGCGGCGCATTTGCGCTGGCAACCGTATCTCTGGCCGAGCGAGGCGGCGTGGAAAATTCGCGTCGAGTTCCTACGTAATCATGAGAAGGCGGTGTTCAGCACGAACGAACTGATGGTCGTGGCGGGACTGGCGTTGCCGGCGGTCGATGGCGTCACGGAGTTAAACCTTTCGACGAATCGGCTCGGGCACGCGGTGCGGGTGCTGGGCCTGGCGCACGGTCGAGGTAAGTTTGGCAACCGGAATTCCAGAATGAGCAACGTGGGCGTCAATCTTGAGGTGGATGTGTCGCCCGAACTGGGCACGAGCAAGCGTTTGACAGTCTTGAGCGTGCGCGATGATCAGGGTCGCAAAGTCGAGGGCCGAGGTCATGGCCGGAGCGACGGTTCCTACTCCTTTGGCTATGAGCCGAAGCCGGACGCGATGAGTTTGGATTTCACCCTCGCCGTGCAGGAGGTGGTGACGGCGGAGTTCCTCGTTAAGCCCGAGTTGTTTCAGCCTGTGCCGCCGCCGAAAAAATAGCAGCGGACGCGTTCATCACAGTCCGCGCGCCAGCGTCCACACGAACACCTCGCCTGCGCCGTGCTCGCGCAGCACGCGGGCGACGGCGCTGGTGGTCGCACCCGTGGTGAGCACGTCGTCGATGATGAGCAAGCGTTCGCCGCGAAGGGGCTCCGGCCGGGCAGGGGCGAAGGCGCGGCGCACGTTGTCCGCGCGGGCGTGTTTGGCAAGCTGGGTTTGCGTGCGCGTGGGCTGGACTCGCTTCACCAGATCGGTTCGCACGGGAATGCCCAAGGATTCAGCCAGCGCGCGGGCCAGGCGTTCGGCCTGATTGAACTCGCGCTCGCGCTGTTTCACCGGGTGCAATGGCACTGGGACGATGCCGGCCAGGTTTTCCCCGCGCAGCGCGGGCGCAGCCGGGCGCATAAGGAGGTCGGCGAGGAATGGTTCAAACCAGAGTTCGCGGTTGTATTTGTAGCGATGGATGACGCCGCGCAGGAAGTCGTTGGCCACCACGGATGCCCGCGCCCAGCGGAAGTGAAGGTCGAGGTCGCGGCAGTTCGAACACTCGAAGGCCGTCGTGATGTCGCCGGGGTAGGGCAGGCCGCAGCGGTCGCACCAGGGCGGAGTGATGAAGCGGACGTTTTGCCAGCAGCCGGCGCAGACATAGCCCTCGGCGGCGGTGGCCCGGGCGTTGCCGCACAGCTGACACACCGCCGGAAAGAGCAAATTCAAGCCGGCGTCGCACCAGTCACGGGCAGGTGGAGCGGGTGGCGGACTCATCGGGACCGGCGGCAGTTTGCTCCCTCCGCGGCAGACGCGCAACCACGGCCAGCACTCCGATCATCACGAGGCAGGCGAGCCAACCATCAAGCAACCGCTCCGTGCCCCAGAAGGCATTGGCGGTTCCGGTGGAGACCGTCACGGTCTTGAACACCTTGAGCCAGAAAACCCAGCCCGCATGGAGGCCGACGGCGAACCAGAGGTTACCGGTGCGGTCTCTCGCCAACCCAAGTGCCGTGCCCGCCACCGCCAGCGTGAGGGCTGGCAGAAAGTTCTCGGGTGCGGTCATTCCGCGCATCATGCGCGGAAGGAGCGCCAGCCCCGCGTCCCAACCGACCGGTCCGGTATGTTCAACCCGCGCAAAAAAATGCACCGCCGAGTAAATCGCCGCGCTTGCTCCTAAGGCGACCCACAATGGCCAGTTGCGCCGCAGCGCCCCGAACACCACCCCCCGGAACACCGTTTCCTCCAGCAGGGCCACGGCCAAGGCGGCCGATGTGGCTGTGGCCAAAAGTCCCAGCAGCACGGTCGGCGGCTGGCCCAGGTGGAAACTCCGGGTGCCGCCCGCGGTTTGGATGACGACCGCCAGCAGCAGCGACCCAAAGCCGAGCGCCAGCCCCAAGCCCAGCTCCCGGCGCGCCGCCAGCGGGTTGGTGAGCCCCAGAGCCGAGCGGCCTCCAAGATTCAGCATCCGCAGCAGCGGCCAGAGCCCCAAAACCGCCACGGCTAGCAGAGAGCGATTGACGTAACGGTGGAAGGGCTGGCTCGCGAGGCCTTTCAAGGGGGCAAACCCGGCGCCGGCCCACTGCCCGGCCTGGAACAGCCACGGGGCCAGCAGCGCTCCCAACAGGAACACTCCGGCCAAATAACAGAGGAGTAGGCCGGCGGCGCGCACGGGCGGGATTTAGCGGTCTTGCCAGAACTCCGCCAAGCGGATATTCAACCGCCTGCCCAAGGGGGGCATGTGGTTGGCTCCCGCGATGGCGTAACTTTTAGGGCGCGGGTGCGTCCTTCACGCGAAAGATGCAGATAGCTTAACCGGTTGACTTCAAAGCGAATGTTCCCCCTGGGCCTATTCCGTAACAAAAATAAGCCGACTGTCCATGACCCCAATGCGCCGCATCTTTTCGGTCCCTATTCGCTTCACGAGCTGATCAACCGGGGGGGCACGGCGGAGATCTGGACGGCGACGGATCAGGAGGGCAACACTTACGCGCTGCGCCGGCTGCTCGGAAATGGCACGGTGGACAAAACGGCCCGCAAGCAATTCCTCCATGGCTGCAAGGTGCTGGAGAAGATCGCCGGCCATCAGTTCATCATCGGGCTTCATCGGCACGGCAAGATTGACGGGGTGGACTATACGCTGTTGGAACGGGTCGAAGGCTCCAACCTGAAGCATCTCCTGACGCGCAATGACCCGATCCTCGCCGAATACGTCGGCAACATCCTCATTGATTCCGCCATTGCGCTGGAACACCTGCACGAAAAGGGCTTCATCCACCTGGACTTCAAGCCGGAGAACATTCTCGTGACCCAGGCCGGCGATATCCGTCTCGTCGATTTTGACCTCGCGCAACCGCTGCCCAAGAAGCCCACGCGCATGCCCAGCAACGCCGGCACGCCAGCTTACATGGCCCCCGAACAAATCCGCCACGAGCCCTTGGACCAGCGGGCCGACATTTTTTCGTTTGGGGTCATGGCTTACGAAGTGTTGACCTTCCGTAAACCCTTCGTGGGCGACACCCCCGAGGCCGTGTTGCGGAAGCAACTGGACGAAAAGCACCCCATCCCACCCCCGCGCGACTTTAACGACGATATACCCATCGCGGTCGAGCGCATCATCCTCAAGTGCCTCGAACGTGACCCCGAAAAGCGCTTCCCCAATTCGCATGTGCTGGTGTCCCAGCTCCAGCAGGCGCTGTATGTGAAGTGAGTATTCCGCGAGTCGCCAGTCTTGGGAACTTCCCGTTCGACACCGTCCCGTCACTTTCCTAATCTCCCGCCGCCATGAACATCCTGTTCCTGAACGGCCCCAATCTGAATCTGCTCGGTCAGCGCCAGCCGGAGATTTACGGCCGCACCACGCTTGCCGACATCGAATCCCGACTGCGCAGCATGGCCGCCAAGGCCGGGGTCACGCTGGAATTCCGCCAGTCCAATCACGAGGGGCAATTGGTCGATTGGATTCAGGAAGCGCGGGGGAAGTTCGCCGTTATCGTCATTAACGCTGCGGCATATACCCACACCAGTGTGGCCATCCGGGATGCGATCGCTGCCGTCGGGATTCCCACAATTGAAATTCATCTTTCCAACATTCATGCCCGGGAGGAGTTCCGGCACCGCTCCCTCATCGCTGCCGTCTGCCGTGGGCAGATCGCTGGCTTTGGAGAAAGTTCCTACTATTTGGCATTACAGGCGGCTTTACAGTTAACGCCCGCCTAAGTGGTGGTTTTTGGCCCTCATTCCGTGCTGTTGATGAGCACAGGCTGCCAAGGTCCTCGGGTCTGAATGACCGCTTGACGCCTCCGACCCGCCTCTCTACCCTCCGCCCCCATTGAACAGAGAAAGTGCCGTTCGGTTCGTTCGCACAGCCTTTCTCCCTTGAATGAGCAACGGCTCTCATAACGTTTCGCATCTCCCAACCTGGAGGATTCTGTGGACCTGAAAGACATCAAAGCCATCATTGATTTGATGAAGAAGAACTCCATTGCGGAGTTCGAGCTCGAGAAGCAGGAATTTAAGATCCGGCTTAAGCGCGGCAACCTCGGCGGCCCCGTCGCCTACGAAGATGCGCCGGCAGTTCCGCAATACGCCAATGCCGTCCCAATCGCCGCCCTGCCCGCCCCCGCTGCCAGTGCCCCGGCCTCAAGCTTGCCTGGCGAGTCGGAGATTAAATCCCCGATGATTGGCACCTTCTATCGTTCACCGTCCCCGGAAGCTGCCCCTTACGTGGATGTCGGCAGTGAAGTCGGACCCGACACGGTGGTCTGCATCATCGAGGCCATGAAGGTCATGAACGAGATCAAGGCCGAGACCCGCGGCGTCATCACCGCCATCGCCGCCGAGAACTCTAAACCCGTCGAGTTCGGCCAGCCACTGTTCAAGATCCGCCCGCTCTAAACCGCTGGGAAGGCTCGGACGCCAGCCGCCGGATAGCTGGTCGCTGCGAGCCCAAACCCAAAGCCAGCTCCCATCATGTTCGAGAAAGTCCTGATCGCCAACCGCGGCGAAATCGCCGTCCGCATCATCCGCGCGTGCAAGGAGCTCAACATCCGCACCGTCGCCGTCTACTCCGAGTCCGACGCCAACTCCATGCACGTCCAGATGGCCGATGAAGCCATCTGTATTGGTAAAGGTCCCTCCAAGGAGAGCTACCTCCGCATCGACCGCCTGATCAGCGCCGCCGAAATCGCCGACGTCGATGCCATCCACCCCGGCTACGGCTTCCTCTCCGAAAACGCCCACTTCGCGGATGTCTGCGAAAGCTGCAACATCCGTTTCATCGGCCCCAGCTCCCGGGCGATGAACGCACTGGAAGACAAGCAAGTCTCCCGTGCCTTGGCCAAGAAAGCCGGTGTTCCCACCCCGCCCGGTTCCGAAGGCACCGTCGAAAGCGAACAAGAAGCCCTCAGCGTCGCCAAAAAGATCGGCTACCCCGTGATGATCAAGGCCATCGCAGGCGGCGGCGGCCGCGGTATGAGAGTCGCTCACAACGACATCTCTATGGTTAAAGGCTTCCACACATGCCGTAACGAAGCCGAAAAAGCCTTCGGCAATGCCGGTGTTTACATCGAGAAGTTCATCGAAAACCCCCACCACATCGAATTTCAGATCCTTGGCGATACCCGCGGCAACCTCATCCACCTTGGCGAGCGCGACTGTTCCATACAGCGCCGCAACCAGAAACTCATTGAGGAAAGCCCCTCCCCACTGCTCGACCGCAAGGAATTCCGCGACCTCCGCAAGAAGATGGGCAAGGCCGCCCTCAAGATCGCTGAAGCCGCCAACTACACCAGTGCCGGCACCGTTGAGTTCATCGTGGACGACCACGCGAACTTCTACTTCCTGGAGATGAACAAACGCATCCAGGTCGAGCACCCCGTCACCGAGGAAATCACCGGCGTTGACCTCGTCAAACAGATGATCTTGATCGCCGCCGGCGAGCAGCTCCGCATCAGCCAGGGCGACATCGGCGTGCGCGGTCACGCCATCGAATGCCGCATCAACGCGGAAGACCCCTTCGATGACTTTCGCCCCTCCCCCGGCCGCATTGACATGTATTACGCCCCCGGCGGCCCCGGTGTGCGCATCGACAGCCACGCCTACGCCGGCTACACCATCCCGCCCCATTACGACTCGATGATCGCCAAGCTCATCGTCTGGGGCAAGGACCGCCGTGACGCCATGGAACGCATGAGCCGCGCGCTCAGCGAATACATGATCACCGGCATCAAGACCACCATCCCCTTCGAGCAGGCCATCCTTCAGGACCCCAACTTCCGCCGCGGCGTCTACTCCACCAACTTCATCGAGAAGCTCCTGAGCGGTGGCCGCCGCGAGCTCATGGAAGAAAAGGCCTGAACCGGCCAGCCGCATCCCTTGCGCGGGCATGCGGCGGGCGGCGCCCTTTCAATCGCGAAGGCGTCGCCCTTCAGCCGATCCTTACGGCTTTCAACCGCTCCGGGGCTACGTGTTGTTCTCGGATTGATGGTGGTTCCCAGACCGTGCAGCACCAAGGCAGGGGAGACTTGCCAGGCACAGGAGTTGCGGTTGAAGTGAAGGCTGCGTGAAGGATGGCGGACGGGCTGGTCCCGCCTGCCGGCAGTCAACCCTAGCGCCCTTGATGAACTCGCTTGCCGCCGCCCGTCTTTACACATTTGTCGACACCGCCTACCTGCGCGGCCGAGATCCGGCGGAGGTCGCGCGCCAGCTGTGCGCTGGCGGTTCGGACCTGATCCAGCTGCGCGCCAAGGGCATTCCGCTCCCTGAGGTCCGCCGCCTTGCCGAGGCCGTGCAGCCGGTGTGCGAGCGGGCTGGTGTGGCTTTCGTGCTAAACGACCATCCCCAGCTCGCCCTCCAGCTTGGGGCGTCCGTGTGCCATCTCGGCCAGGAGGATTTCTTTGACGAGGGCTACCGCACCGCGGCGCAGGTCACCGGCTGCCCGCCGCAGATGAAGCTCGGCCTCAGCACGCACGCGCCGGAGCAAGCGCAACGTGCCCTCCGCGCCGCGCCGGACTACCTCGCCATAGGCCCCGTCTTTCCCACCGGAACCAAGCCCGGCCGTCCCGCCGTCACGCTGGACTACGTCCGTTGGGCGGCGGCGAACGTGACCATCCCTTGGTTTGCCATTGGCGGCATCAATCTGGACACGCTGGATTCCGTCCTGGCCGCTGGCGCGCGCCGTATCTGCGTGGTCTCCGCCATCCTCAACGCACCCGATATTGCCGGCGCGTGTCAGGCGTTTCGCGCCCGTCTCCCGTAGCATCCGCCGCCGGAGCGCAAAAGTGTGGACAGCCCGGATGGCAGCTTCATCCTCCCGCCAGCCCGTCATGAAAACGTCACTGCTGCTCGCCGCCGGCCTGCTGTTCACGCTCAACTTCCCCGTTCACGCCGCCGCCTTGCGCGTGACGGTCAAGGCAGGTGACTCGGACCGGCGCGAAACCATCGTGTCCTTTGCGTTGCCGGCCGCGGCGCGCGGGTGGCAGCGGCTGGATTCGGAGGCTGGCCAGGCCGTGCCTTTCCAAGCGGACGCTGAGGGCAATGGTTGGTTCGTGCTTGATGAGTTGAAGGCCGGGGCCACGAAAACCTTCCGCCTTAAGGCCGGCGAGGCCGCGCCTGCCGTCGTGACCGCGAAGACCGACGGCGCTTTGGTGCGGTTGGCCGTCGGCGGCAAGCCCGTGGCCGCCTATCAGACCACGCCCAGCCAGCCCCCCGCAGGCGTGGCGGCTCACTATGCGCACGGCGCCTATCTGCACCCGGTGTTCACGCCCGGCGGCCGGCTCTTGACGGCGGATTACCCACCGGATCACAAGCACCAGCGCGGCATCTTCTTCGCGTGGACCAAGACGAAGTTCGAGGGGCGCGAGCCGGACTTTTGGAACATGGGCAAGGGTGACAACAAAATCACCGCCGCGACGGAATTCATCGCCATGGACCGCACTTGGAATGGGCCGGTGCACGCGGGCTTTTCAAGCCGGCACGCGTTTGTGGACCGCCTCACCGAGGTATCCAAGCCTATGCTCAACGAGCGCTGGACCGTGACCGCCTACCGCGTCGCAGCCGGCGGCGGCCAGGCCTGGTTGATGGACCTCGTCTCCGTGCAGGAGTGCGCCAGCGCCAGCCCGGTGAAGCTGCCCAAGTATTATTACGGCGGCCTCGGCGTGCGCGGCGCGGCCGGTTGGGACCCAGTCGAGGCCGTGACGTTCCTCACTTCGAATGGTGACGACCGGGCAAAGGGTGACGCGTCGAAAGCGAACTGGGTTCACATGGGCGGCCAGGTGGACGGCGCGCCGGCGGGGCTGGCGGTGCTGATCCACCCGGACAACTTCCGCTCGCCCCAGCCGCTGCGCCTGAACCCGAAGAACCCGCAGCTCTGTGTGGCTCCCTCGGCGGACGGCGACTGGGAAATCACGCCGGGCAAGCCATACATTTCGCGCTATCGGTTCGTGCTGGCCGACGGCCCGGCGGACAAGGCGGAACTGGAGCGGTTGTGGCGCGATTATGCCCGGCCACCGGCGGTGACTGTTACGATTGAGTGACACTCGCGAGAAAAGGCGTGCGCGGCCGGGGGGCCTTGTGTGATAACCGCGTCCATGTTCTCGCTCGCCCGATTTTTTGGAAAGGAAGACCGCTTTTTCGAGCTGCTCGAAGCCAGCGCCGAGGAAGCACGCCACAGCGTCCAGGCCATGGTGAAACTGGCGAAGAATGCCGGGCAACCGGGCAGTTTGGAGGAGTTCTCCGCCTCCCGCCGCAAGGACAAGCAGATCACGCAGGAGATCAGTGAGGCGCTCACCACTACGTTCGTCACCTCCCTTGAGCGTGAGGACATCGAGACACTCTCCAACGCGCTCTACAAGATCCCCAAGACCGTCGAGAAATTCGCCGAGCGCGTCAGCCTCGCCCCTGACATGGTGCGCGGGGTGGACTTCTCCCGCCAGACCGCGCTGATTGAGCTGGCGGTCGAGACTCTCGTCACCATGGTGCGCGGCCTGCGCCGGCCTGACCTGGCCCAGGTCAAGTCACTCAACGATCGCCTTCAGCAGTTGGAAGGCGACGCCGACAAGGCCGTGCTTGAGTTGCTCCGCGACGTCTACCAAGGCCAGCACCCGGCGCATAAAACGGTCCTGCTCAAGGATCTCTTTGACCTGCTTGAAAAGGTGATCGACCGCTGCCGCGACGCCGGCAACGTCGTCACCCACATCGTCCTCAAGAACTCCTGACCCGCGATGGAACTCGTCCTCACCGTCGTGGTGGTGGCCTTGGTGTTTGAATACATCAACGGCTTCCACGACACCGCCAACTCCATCGCCACCGTCGTCTCCACCAAGGTGCTTACGCCGCGCCAGGCCATCGTGCTGGGTGCGACCACGAACCTGGCGGGCGCGCTCTTTGGCACGGCCGTGGCCAAGACCATCTCCTCTGGTCTGGTCGACTCGCAGTTCGTTTCCACGCATACGATCATCTGCGCGCTCTTGGGTGGCATCGTGTGGAACCTGCTCACCTGGTGGTTCGGCATGCCCTCCAGCTCGACGCACGCGATGGTCGGCGGCCTCGTCGGCGCGACGTTCGCCTCCGCCCACGGCAACTGGAACGCGCTCATCTGGTCCAAGCCCCCCGCCGCCGGTGCGCAATGGTATGAGGGCGGCGGCCTGCTCTACAAGGTCGTCATCCCGATGATCAGCTCGCCGCTGGCGGGGCTGCTCGTGGGCTTCATCGTCATGTCCTCGCTTTACATGCTGTGCCTGCGCTGGCGGCCACGCACGGTGAGCAACACCTTCGGCAAGCTCCAGATCTTCAGCGCCGGTTACATGGGCTTCAGCCACGGTCAGAACGACGCGCAGAAGACGATGGGCATCATCGCCTTGGCCCTGCTGGCGGGCACCAAATCAGGCGAACTCGCCCACGCGCCGGAATGGCTGCACTTCCTCCGCATTGAAAGTCTCGGACCCAAGAGCGACCAGATTCCCATCTGGATCAAGATCACCTGCGCACTTGTGATGGCCGCGGGCACCGCCGCCGGCGGCTGGCGCATCATCAAGACCCTCGGTCACAAGATGGTGAAGCTCCAGCCCGTCCACGGCTTTGCCGCCGAGACTACGGCCGCCACCGTCCTCTTTGTCGCCGCCAAGCTCGGCATGCCCGTCTCCACTACCCACGCCATCACCACCAGCATCATGGGCGTGGGCACGGCCAAGCGTTGGAACGCGATCCAGTGGGGCGTAGTGGAGCGCATCATCTGGGCCTGGGTGCTCACCCTCCCCGCCACAGCAGGAGTCGCCTACTTGTTCATGCGCATCGCGCAGGGCGCGGGCTGGGCGAAGTAGTCGCTGTTCAGTGACCAGTATTCCGTGAGGCCTGGGTTCGCCTGAGTGACTGGACACTGGACACTTTCCACGCCCATCCGCTTTCCGGGTTGAACTTTGCCCCTCGCTATCTACCCTCCGCCGCCATGACTGACCGTCCCGAGGCCCGGCTTGCCCGTTGGCCATCCGTCCTGCCGTTCCTGATCGGCGCGGCCCTGCTGGATGTCTTTGCTTGGTGGGTCGTGGACAAGAGTGACAAGCCCATCAACATCTGGATCGCCGTGCTGGCCTTGGTGTCGGTCGCTGGCGCGACGTGGGCCTCCGTCATTCCCTTCCTTACCGACGCGCAAAACGCCACGAAGCTCGGTGAGTTGGACAAGCTCCAGTCCGCCGCCACGCAGATCCAGAACCTCGAAAAGGTCGCCAACCAGATCACCATCGCCACCGCGCAATGGCAGAACGTCCAGGAACACAACGCCAAAGCCATCGAAGCCGCGAAGCTCGTGTCCGAGGAAATGTCCGCCGAGGCAGTGCGCTTCGCGGAGTTCATGAAGCGGGCCAACGACAGCGAAAAAGCCACGCTGCGTCTGGAGGTGGACAAGCTCAAGCGCTCCGAGACGGACTGGTTGCAGGTGCTCGTCCGTGTGCTCGACCATGTCTACGCGCTGCAACGCGCGGCCAAGCACTCGGGCCAGCCGAATCTCATCGAGCAGATGGCCAGCTTCCAGAATGCCTGCCGCGATGCCGCGCGCCGCATCGGCCTCATTGCGTTCGCCCCCGCGCCCGGGGACGCCTTTGAGCCCGCCCAACACCAGCACGCTGACGCCCGTAAGGAAGCGCCCGAAGGCGCGAAGGTCTTTGAGACCGTGGCCACGGGCTACACTTATCAGGGCCAGATGCTCCGCCCCGCGCTCGTCATGATCGAGGCCCCAAAGGCTCCACTTCCCGCCCAGCCGCCGGTGAATGCCCCCCAGCCCGCCGAGGCTTCCGAACCGGTGGAAGGCCAGTTGCCGCTGGGTTGAGTAACGCGCTGTGCACCCAGTCCACGCTCCCTTCGCCTCCGCCGTCATCGTCGCCGCCGGCTCCGGCACGCGCATGGGGCCGGGCGTGGACAAACTCTTCCTTGAACTTGCCGGCCGGCCCATCGTGGCCCACACATGGGCACGCTTCGACCAGGCTCCGGAGATTGCCGACCTCGTGATTGTCGTGCGCGATGGCATGCAGGACGAGTTTCGCAAGCTCGCCGCGCAGTGTGGTTTCAACAAGCCCTTCACTCTGGCCATCGGCGGCAAGGAACGGCAGGACTCCGTCTGGAACGGCCTGCAAGCTCTGCCCGCGCACCGCGAAATCGTCGCCATCCAGGATGGCGCACGCCCCTGCACCAGCCATGCCGTCATCGCCGCCTGCCTCGCGGCCGCACGCGAGACAGGTGCGGCCGTTGCCGCCCAGCGGGTGACCGACACGATCAAGGAATCGGACGGCAGCACGCGGGTGGCGAAGCACATTGACCGCTCTCGACTCTGGGCCGTGCAGACGCCGCAGACCTTTCGCGTGGAAGTCATCCGCCGCGCGCTCGCGGCGGTGCGCGAGCGCGGGCTGCTGGTGACGGACGACACGGCGGCGTGTGAGCTGATTGGTCAGCCGGTGACTTTGGTGGAGGGCAGGGAGCCGAACCCGAAGGCAACCTCGCCGGCGGATTTGCCGTATCTCGAACTGTTACTCAAAAGAATGAACGGCTGACTAGGACGGCCAGTCCATTCTCCGGCCTGCGTTGAAGCCCTCACTTGCCAAGCACCTGGGTGGCTCCTACTTTCGGACCACGGTTTTATGAAGCGACGCTTTTTCCTTGGCCTGCTTGTGGCCGTGCTCGGCCTGAACCTCCTCTTCGGCACGCGGCTCTATCTCTCGCACGCCGAGACCGCCGCCAAGGAAAACGCCTACGAGAACATTGAGCTGTTCACCCGCGTGCTGGAAACCATCCGGCAAAACTACGTCGATGGCGGAAAGATCTCCTACCAGCAGCTCATCCACGCCGCGCTCAAGGGCATGGTCAGCTCGCTGGACCCGCACAGCGAGTTCATGGAGGCCCGCAAATACGACGACATGCGCAAGGACACCGAGGGTGCGTTCGGCGGCGTGGGCATCGTCCTGGGCGTCCGCACCAACAGTTCCGGCAAGGGCATGGTCCTCACCATTTCGGAGACCATGGAGCTCTCTCCCGCCGGCAAGGCCGGCCTCGCTCCCGGCGACCGCATCATCAAGATCAACGGCCAATCCACCGAGAAGTTCAACCTCGACGACGCCGTCCGCCGCCTGCGCGGCAAGCCCGGCACCGATGTCACCATCACCATCTTCCGCCCCGCCAATGAGCAGGAGCAGGAAATCAAGCTCACCCGGGACATCATCAAGGTCGCCAGTGTCCGGGACGTCAACGGCAAGGGCGAATACCCGCTCGACGAGAACAAGATCGGCTACGTGAAACTCCGCCAGTTCGGCGAGAAAACCTCCGATGAGTTGGAGGGCGCGATTGGCAAGATGGAAAAGGCGGGCCTCAAGGGGCTCATCATTGACCTGCGCGACAATCCCGGTGGCCTCCTCGACCAGGCCGTCAAAGTCTCCGAGAAATTCCTGCCGCGTGGCCAGTTGGTCGTCTCCACCGAAGCCCGCCAAGTCGCCGACATTGCCAAATACACGGCCTCAGGTCGCAACTCCCGCCCGCAGCTCCCGCTCGTCGTGCTCGTCAACGGCGGCAGCGCCAGCGCCTCGGAAATCGTCGCCGGCTGCCTGCAGGACTTGAAGCGCGCCGTGGTGCTCGGCGAGCAGACCTTCGGCAAGGGCTCCGTGCAAAGCATCCTGCCGCTCTCGGACGGCTCCGCGCTGCGTCTCACCACGGCGAAGTATTACACCCCGAGCCACAAGGTCATTCACGAGAAGGGCATCACGCCCGATGTCGTCGTCGCCATGTCCGCCGAGGAGGAGCGCCGCCTGGCGATCAAGCGCTCCGGCGCCCCGCTGGACGCCCTCGAAGCCACCGAACGCGATCAAGTTAACAAGGCCCGCGACCCGCAGCTGGACCGGGCCACTGACATGCTCAAAGGCATCCTCCTCTACGACAAGCAGGGCAAGCCCGTCGGCAAAGTTGCGGCCCAGGCTGCCGAACCCGCGAAACAATAGGCGCGGTGCTTCTCGCCCTCGAATCCTCCTGCGACGAAACCAGCGCCGCCGTCATCCACGACGGCCGCGTTCTCACCAACGTAGTCTCTTCCCAGATCAAGCTTCATGCCGAATACGGCGGCGTGGTGCCCGAACTCGCCACGCGTGAACACCTGCGCAACCTGCTGCCCGTCGCCACCGCCGCCCTTCTCCAGGCGGGCATCCGGCCCACGCAGCTCGAAGCCGTGGCCGCCACCCTCGGTCCCGGCCTGCCCCAGGCTTTGATGACAGGCGCGCGGGCAGCGCAGGCGATGGCCTTCGCCCTTCGCAAGCCCTTCTTCGGCATCCACCATCACGAGGCGCATCTTTACTCGCCGTGGATTGGCGGCGAACCCCCAGCCTCCGGCTCACCGCGTCAGCTTCGCGCTGATTTCACAGCCTTCCAACCCAACGTCTCCCTCATCGTCAGCGGTGGCCACACGATGCTCGTCCTCGTCGAGGCTGAGTTGAAACACCACCTGCTCGGCGGCACCGTGGACGACGCGGCGGGGGAGTGCTTCGACAAGGTCGCCAAGCTCATCGGCCTGCCCTATCCCGGCGGCCCGGAGCTGGACGCACTGGCCGAGCAGGGCGACCCGCGCGCGTTTGACTTTCCGCGCCCGATGATTCGCGACCTGCACGACGACTTCAGCTTCAGCGGCCTGAAAACTTCCGTCCGCTATTTCTTGCGCGACCAGCCCTTCATCCTCGACGACCCCGACCGCGTGCGCGACCTCTGCGCCAGCGTGCGCAGCGCGATTGTGGATGTGCTGGTGACCAAAACCGTGCGCGCCGCGAAACGTCTCGGCGTGAAATGCGTGACCGCCTCCGGCGGCGTGACCTGCAACCGCGCCCTCCGCAAACAGCTCGCCGAAGCTTGTGCCCGGCCCGGCCTTGCCCTGCGCCTCGCCGACAAGTCCCTCTGCACCGACAACGCCGCGATGGTCGGCGTCCTCGCCGAACGCAAGCTCCGCCACGGCCATCCCCCCACGCCGCCCGACGAAGAGGTTCGGCCAAGCTGGCGGCTCACCGCCGCTCCTGAGCCCACCCGGTAGCCGCGCACGCGGAACGCGGGTGTCCTCGCCCGCTTTGCGCCCGACCATCGTCGCCTAACGGACCAAGCCGTTGAAGGTGAGCCCCAAGCGGCCCGACAGGCTGCGCCCCCGCGTCCGACGATGCACCAGTTTCCTGCCGCCAAAATTTCCGGTTGACTTCCAATCTGACTGTCATAGTGTCATATGACACTAGACACCGCTGCCGCATGCTGCTCGAAATCAACTTCAAGTCCGGCTTGCCGGTCTACCTGCAAATCGTCGAGCAGGTGAAGGCGGCGGCGGCTTCCGGCAAGCTGCGCCCCGGCGACCCGCTGCCCGGCATCCGCTCGCTGGCCGAGGAGCTGCGCGTGAACCGCAACACCATCGCGAAGGCATACACCGAGCTGGAGAGTGAGGGCGTCATCGAGACCGCCGCCGGCAAGGGCTGCTTCGTGAAGGACGGCGCAACTCCGCTCAAGAAGGACGCGCGGAACAAGGCGCTGGGCGACTTGCTCGACGCCGCCATCGTGCAGGCGCACCACTACCAGGTGGACGACGCCGAGCTGCTCAAACTGTTCCGCCTGCGGCTCGATGCCTTCGCCGAACGCAAGCAGGCCAACGACAAGTTGGAGTGAAAGGAAAACCCATGCCCACTGAACCCGCCATCGCCATCACCGGACTGGTCCACCGCTACGGCAAGCACGACGCCGTCAACGGCCTCGACCTCACCGTGCGCCCGGGCCGCTGCTACGGCCTCTTCGGCCGCAACGGCGCGGGCAAGACCACCACCATCAAGTGCCTCCTCAACCTTCTGCGGCCCGACGCCGGCTCCGTCCGCGTCTTCGGCCTCGACCCGGAGCGCGACGAGGTGGCCGTGAAGTCTCGCCTCGCCTACGTGCCCGACCAGGTCGCGTTCCACCCGTGGATGACCGTGCGCGAGACGCTCGACTACCTCGCCTCCTTCCGCGCGCACTGGAACCGCAAGGCCGAGGCGGAGCTGCTCGGCCAGTTCCGGCTCGACGCCTCGAAGAAGACCGGCGCGCTCTCCAAGGGCCAGCGCACGCAGCTCGCGCTCGTCGCCGCCATCGCCGCCGAACCGGAACTGCTCGTGCTCGACGAACCGACCAGCGGCCTCGATCCCATCGTGCGCCGCGAGTTCATCCAGACCGTCATCGGCGCGTATCAGGAGGCCGACCCGGAACGGCGCACGGTGTTCGTCTCCACGCACCTCATCACGGAGTTCGAGGGGTTGATTGATGAGTTCACCATCGTGGACGCGGGCCGCGCCGTGCTGACGCTGGAGGCCGACGCCGCCCGCTCGCGCTACCAGCGCATTCGCGCGCGCTTCGGGGGAACCCCGCCGGAACTCAAGCTCCCCGGCATCCTGCGCACGCGCGTGACGGGCCGCGAAGTCGAGTTCATCGCCAACGGCGCGTCCGCCGCGATTGTCGAGCAGCTCCGCGCGCTGAAACCCGACGAACTCGTGACCGAGGCGCTCACGCTGGAGGATATCTTCATGGTCACGCTGCAATGAAACGGCATTTGATCTTTGCCACGGATGGAACACGGATGAAACACGGACGCTCGTGGGGTGGAAGGATTGCCTTCATCCGTGTTCGGTCCGCGTTTCATCCGTGGCTAATACTTCTGTGGCTTGGCCAAAGCGCCGTCCCCGAACTCCAACACCGCCCATGAACGCGAACACCCGCCTGCGACTGTGGAAGGAAACCCGCGCGCTGCTGCCGATGTGGGCGGCAGCAGTGGCTCTGATGATTGGGAGCGGTTTGGTCGGCGCTGCCTTCGAGAATCACATCGCACTCACGTGCCACATAATCGCGGGAATCGGCGGGTGCTGGTTGTTGGGAGCTGTGAGTGTCGGCCACGAATTTGACCACCGCACCATGGGTATGCTGCTGTGCCAACCCGTCCCCCGGAGTCGCCTCTGGGCGGAGAAAATGCTGGTGCTGTCTATTGCAGTGGGAACCCTCTGGTGGTCGGTCTCCATCGTCTCGTGGCTTGGCCTCGGATACGGAATGCCCTCCGGCGAAGCGGTCTTCAGTTCGGCAGGTATCCTTGCCATCGCAATCTGTGCGGCACCGGTGCTTACGTTGCTTGCCCGGAGCACGATTGGCGGGGTTGCACTCACACTGGTCGGACCATTTGTCCTGTCGTTGGTGACGGCGGCGATCGCAACGTGGGTCACAATCTACAGAGTAAAAAACAACCTCATCAAGCTTACGCATTCCAAGGTGGTGGTGACGGACCACACTCCTTTCTTCGCAGCGTTGTTGATTGTCTATTGCGGTAGCTTGGCGTGGCTTGGATGGCGGAAGTTTGTGCGGTGGGAGGAAAACCAAGCTGCGTCGCCGCAAATCGCACTGCCGGCGTCGGTAGCACGGTTATTAGATGGAGTTCGCGGGAGGGTTTCGCTGGGCCTTCACTCGGCATGGGGCAGCCTGTTGCGAAAGGAGCTTGGCATTCAGCAGTCGACCTTTTTGGTGGCGCTCGGATTAGTGGCGATGTGGGTGGCGCTGGTGGCTGCCGTGTTTGCCCGTGCGGCGATGGACAAGGGATTCCTGATGCTGCCTCTCGTGTTGCTTTGCCTCGGAATCCCCGTCATCGCGGGCATCGTGGCTGTGGCGGAGGAGCGGAGCCTGGGCGTCCACGAGTGGCACCTGACGCTGCCGGTGTCTGCACGGCGGCAGTGGGGCGTGAAGGTGCTGGTCGCGCTCGGGGTGAACGCGGCGCTCGGCGTGCTCCTGCCGGGATTGCTCGCCCACGCCTCAAGCTGGCTGGCGAACAACCCGCAACTGGTGGCGGAAATCCCCGGCCGCAACGTGTCGCCCTTCCTCATCGCCAACGCCGTCATCTTCTGCGCGGCGCTTTACGCCTCGACGGCGTCCGCGAATGGACTGCGCGCGCTCGTGGGCACCATCGGACTCTTCGTCGCGGCTGGCGTGACCATGACGGTGGTTGACCGGGGCATTCACTGGCTGCCGGAGGATTTTGCGCCAATGCCCGACCGCACTGGCTGGTGGCCGAGTCCGGAAATCTTGGATCTGGGGTTTTGGTTTGTCCTGCGTTCGGGATGGATCCTGCTGGTGGTCTGGCTGCTGGCGTTGGGGTTCGCCCGGTTCCGGCGGGTAGCGGAGGGCGGCTGGCGACCGCTACTGCGGTTGGTGCCGTTCTTCGTGACAGTGGTCGCCTTCATTGGATGCATGGCAATCTACGGAATGTGGGCCAGCCATTATGCTTGGACTTACTACGACCACTACACATCGCACGCGTGGGACCGGCGGCAACGGGCCAAGCAGCGATTGGAGTTGACGCCTCCCCCTCCGCCGAATCCCCAGCCAGGGAAACCGCACAATTGACAGGTGTTTTCGTCGCAAGCCAAACCTCAAACGAAAGGCAAACCCATGAAACGAAACCTCCAAATCACCGGTGGCGTGGTGGCGGTGCTGGTCGGGCTGGGCTTTATCACGCCCGCCGTGGCGCAGTTGCGCACGCAAGGCGCGCTGCCGGCGATGGGCGTCGTCCTGCTGCTGCTCGGCGTGTTCCTGTCGCTGGGCGGCGGCTGGGGCGTCCTCGCCGGCGCGCGGCAGCCGAGGGCGTAGCGTTGGGGAGCGCGCCCGCCTCGGGCGCAACCTACCGCGCCCTCGCGGTTGGCGTAGGACGCGCGAATCACCGCACGGTTTGGACTGGTCGGACGCGTCCGAGTTCGGCGCGAGGGCGCGCCGAACCGCAGCCGAGGCGGCTGCGCTCCCCACTCCTGCGGCCGTTGAGATTCAGCTCAGGCTGCGGCGGTGATGGACTCCAGCTTCGCGAGGATGGTCTTCTTGCCGGCGGCTCCGACGATTTGGGCGACGGGCTTGCCGCCGACGAAGAACAGCATCGTGGGCAGGCCCTGAATGCCGAACTGCGTGGCGAGTTCGCCCTGCTCGTCGGTGTTGACCTTCGCGACCTTCAACTTGCCGGCCTGCTCGGTGGCGATTTCGTCGAGGACGGGCGCAAGCATCCGGCACGGGCCGCACCATGGGGCCCAGAAGTCAACGAGGACAGGCGTGGTGGACTTGAGCACTTCGCTCTCGAAGTTGGCGGCCGTGATTTCAGTGGTCGGTTTCATGTTTCAGTTGCGGGTTGATGTCATTACTTGCTGCGAACGGAAGGTTGCGCGGTTGCCTGGAAAAGCAACGCCGTGCTGTCCCAGCCGCCACCAAGCGACTTGATGAGCAGCACGCTCGCAAGGAGGCGTTGGCCGGTGAGCTGTGCGGCGGCGCGCTCGACCTGCAACGTGGCGCGGTTGGCGTCCACGACTTCGAGGTAGCTGACGATGCCGCCCTTGTAGCGCTCGTTCGCCAGCTCGGCGGCACGGCGGGCGCTGGCGACGGCGCGGGCCTGCGCCTCGGCCTGCTTCGCGAGGTGGTGGAGGCCGGACAGGCTGGTCTCAACCTCACCGAACGCGACGAGGATTTGCTGGCGGTAGCGCGCGACGGCCTCGTCGTAGGCGGCTTGGGAGCGCTGGAGGTTGGCTTGGTTTCGGCCGCCGGCGAAGAGCGGAATGCTGAGGCTGGGGCCAATGCTCCACACGCGGCTGTCGAGGCTGAACAGGTTCTCCAACTCGCCGCTGACGAAGCCGCCGGAGCCGGTGAGCCGCAGCACGGGGAAGAACGCGGACTTCGCGACGCCGATGCGCGCGTTGGCGGAGGCAAGCTGACGCTCGGCCTCAGCCACGTCGGGGCGGCGTTCGAGCAGGTCGGCGGGCAGGCCGGCGGGTATGGTCGGCGGCAGCGGCTGCCACGCGGTGTGCGCGTTGGGCAGGGCCGCCAGCTTGAACGCGGAAGCCGCTTCCCCGAGCAGCACGGCGAGGGCGTTCTCCAGTGCGGCGCGTTGCCGGGCGAGTGCGGAGAGTTCTGCCTCCGCCGTGGCCAGCTCGGTTTGTGCGCGCGCGACATCCAGCTCGGTGGCGACGCCGCCCTCGAAGCGGCTGCGCACAAGCTGCAACTGCTCCTTGCGCAGGCTGATGGTGCTGACGACGGTCGCCAGCTCGGCGTCGAGGGCGCGGAGGGTGAAGTAGTTCTGTGCCACGTCCGCCTGCACGACGAGCTGGACGTTGTGCAGCGCGGCGAGCGAGGCTTGCGCATCAGCACGCGCGCCCTCGAATCCACGCTTGAGCCGGCCCCAGAGGTCCACTTCGTAGCTCAGGTCGAGCGGCACGCGAATCGTCGTCGCGGTGATGGCTCCGAAGCTCGGCTGCTGGTTTGGCGAGTAGCGCTCATTCCGGAAAAACGGGTTGGACTCCAGCGTCGGCGAGAAGTCGCCCTTGCGCAGCCGAGCCGTGGCGCGCGCTTGCTCGACGCGTGCGACGGCGGCCTTCAACTGCTGGTTCGCGGTGGTGGCGCGTTGCTCCAGGTCGTTGAGCGTGGCGTCGCCGAAGACTTCCCACCACGCGCCCTTCGCCGCGTGGTCGAGCGGCTGGCCTTCCTTCCATGCGCCGAGGTCGTTGGTGGACTTGAAGGCGGGCGGAACGTCGGTCTTGGGACGCTCGTAGTCCGGGCCGACGGTGGTGCAGCCGGTGGAGACAACTGCCATCAGAGCGAGTGCCGCGAGGCCCGCCGTGGCTCCGGCTGAACCGGGCGCGGGGCCGCTGCTTTGCGGTGTTGGTGCGGGCTGCTTGCTCCAGCCGAGCTTCATAAGCACGACGTAGAAGACCGGCGTGAGGAAAAGGCCAAACAGCGTCACGCCAATCATGCCGCTGAACACGGCGATGCCCATCGCCCGGCGCATTTCCGCGCCCGCGCCAGTCGAGATGACGAGCGGAAACACGCCCGCGATGAACGCGATGCTGGTCATCAGAATCGGCCGCAGGCGCAGGCGGCAGGCCTCGATGGCGGCGTCCATCGGCGACGCGCCTTCGTCCTGCCGGTGCTTGGCGAACTCGACGATGAGGATGGCGTTCTTGCACGCGAGGCCGATGAGCACGATGAGGCCAATTTGCGTGAAGACGTTGTTGTCGCTGCCCACGTAGGCTACGCCCGCGATGGCGAAGAGCAGGCAGAGCGGCACGACGAGAATGATGGCCAGCGGCAGACGGAAGCTCTCGTATTGCGCCGCGAGCACGAGGAACACGAGCAGGAGGCAGAGCGGGAAGACATAGACCGCCGTGTTGCCCGCGAGGATGCGCTGATAGGTCAGGTCGGTCCATTCGAAGGCGAAGCCCTTGGGCAGGGACTTCTCCGCCAGTTCCGCGACGATGGCCTCAGCCTGGCCGCTGCTAAAGCCAGGCGCGGGACCGCCGTTGATTTCCGCCGCCGGGTAGCCGTTGTAACGCATCGCGCGGTCGGGCCCGTAGCTTTCCTTCACCTTCACCAGTGCGCCGAGCGGGACCATCTGGCCCTGCGCGTTGCGGGTCTTGAGGCGGGTGATGTCTTCGGGCGAATCGCGGAACTTCGCGTCGGCCTGCGCAATCACCTGATACGTGCGGCCAAAGAGGTTGAAGTCGTTCACGTAGAGCGAGCCGAGGTAAATCTGCATCGTCTCGAACAGGTTCTGCAACGGCACGCCCTGGGACTTCGCCTTCACGCGGTCCACGTCCGCGTCGAGCTGGGGGACATTCACGGTGAACGTGGAGAACAGGCCCGCGAGTCCCGGGGTCTGATAGCTTTGGCCGACGAGACCCATCGTGTTTTGATAGAGAGCGTCGTAGCCGAGGCCGGCGCGGTCCTCAACGTAGAGCTTGAAGCCGCCGATGGTGCCCAGTCCGTTGACCGGCGGCGGTGGCACGGCGAGCACGAAGGCCTCCGTGATGCCGGCGAACTGCGCGTTCAGCGCGCCGGCGATGGCTTCGCCGCTCAAGTCCGGCGTCTTGCGCTGGTCGAAGTCCTTCAAGCAGAAGAAGACGATGCCGGCGTTCGGCGCGACGCTGAAGCCGCTGATGCTCAAGCCGGGGAACGCGACGGCGTCCTTCATGCCGGGATGCTTCAGGCCGATTTCCGACATCTTGCGGATGACGGCCTCGGTGCGGTCGGGCGACGCGCCGTCGGGCAGTTGCGCGAAGGCGACGAGGTATTGCTTGTCCTGGCCGGGCACGAAGCCGGTGGGAACCTTCGTGAAGCTCCAGCCAGTGAGATAGACGAGGCCGCCGTAGAGGATGAGCGCGATGAAGCTCTTGCGGACGAGGCCGCCGACGCTGGCCGCATACTTGTTGCTCGACCAGTTGAAGAAGCGGTTGAACGGGCGGAAGAACCAGCCGAACAGCCCGTCCATGATGCGCGAGGGAAGGTCTTTCTTCGCGTCGTGGGCCCGCAGCAACACCGCGCTCAGCGCCGGCGAGAGTGTCAGCGAGTTGAACGCGCTGATGACTGTCGAGATGGCGATGGTGATGGCGAACTGCTTGTAGAACTGGCCGGTCAGCCCGCTGATGAACGCGGTCGGGATGAACACCGCGCAGAGCACGAGCGCAATGGCGATGATGGGGCCGGTGACTTCGTCCATCGCCTTCTTGGTCGCCTCGAACGGCGAGAGGCCGAGGGCGATGTTTCGCTCGACGTTCTCAACCACGACGATGGCGTCGTCCACCACGATGCCGATGGCCAGCACGAGGCCGAAGAGCGTGAGCATGTTGATGCTGAAGCCCAGCGCCAGCATGATGGCGAACGTGCCGACCAACGACACTGGCACAGCGGCCAGCGGAATGATGGACGCGCGCCAGGTCTGGAGGAACAGGATGACCACGATGACAACCAGCAGAATGGCCTCGGCGAGCGTCACCACGACGGCCTTGATAGAGCTGCGCACGAAGGTGGTCGGGTCATACACGACCGAGTAGTCAATGCCCTCCGGGAAGTTCTTCTTCAGCTCGTCCATTGCCGCACGCACGTCCTCGGAGAGCTGGAGCGCGTTCGCGCCGGGTGACTGGAAGATGGGCAGCGCGACGGCGGCCTTGTTGTTCAGGAGCGAGCGGAGCGAATAGCCGGATGCGCCTAATTCGATGCGGGCCAGGTCTTTCAAAAGCGTTTTTTCGCCATTCGCGCCGGCCTTCACGATGACGTTGCCGAACTCAGCGGGGTCCAGCAGACGGCCCTTGGTGTTGATGTGCAGTTCGAGGTTCACCGGTGAACTGACCGGCGGCTGGCCGACCGCGCCGGCGGCCACCTGGACGTTCTGCTCGCGGAGGGCGTTGACCACGTCGCTGGCGGTGAGGTTCCGCGCGGCGATTTTGTCCGGGTCGAGCCACACGCGCATCGCGTAGTCGCCGGAGCCGAAGACCTGCACGGAGCCCGCGCCGGGGATGCGCGCGAGCACGTCCTTCACCTGGAGCACGGCGTAGTTGCGGAGGTAAACTTCGTCGTAACGGTCGTTGGGCGAAGAGAGATGCACGACCATCGTCAGGTCGGGCGATTGCTTGGTGGTGGTGACGCCGATGCGGCGTGCTTCCTCGGGCAGCTTGGGCAGGGCTTGAGCAACGCGGTTCTGCACGAGCACCTGCGCCTTGTCCACGTCGGTGCCGAGCTTGAAGGTGACGGTGAGCGTCATCACGCCGTCGGCCGTGGACTGCGAGAACATGTAGAGCGAGTTCTCGACGCCGTTGACGGCCTGCTCCAGCGGCGTGGCGACGGTCTCGGCGATGGTCTTCGGATTTGCGCCGGGATAGGTGGCCATCACGACGACGGTGGGCGGGACGACTTCTGGATACTCGCTGATGGGCAGGCGGAACATCGCGAGCAGCCCGACGATGAACGTCACGATGGACAGCACCGCGGCGAAAATCGGACGGCGGATGAAGAAGTGGGAGAAGTTCATGGGTGAGGCGGGGCGACTGCTCCCGGATGACGGTTAAGGCTGGCCACCTTTCGCGTCCCCGGTGGCGGATGCTGCCTTCGGGGTGACCGGCATGCCCGGCCGCACCCGCGCCATGAGGATGTCCATGACGACCTTTTCGCCCGGCTGCAAACCCTCGCGGATGACGCGCTTGCCGCCAGCGGTCGCGCCGAGTTTCACCGGTCGGTAGGCAACGGTGTTTGTGGGCGTGAGCGTGAGCACAAACTTCTGCGCCTGGTCGGTGCCGATGGCGCGTTCGTCCACGAGCAGCGCCGGATACTTTGCGCTGCCGGGCACGCGGATGCGCGCGAAGAGGCCGGGCACGATGCGCCCGTCTGAGTTTGGAAATACGGCGCGCAACAGGATGCTGCCGCTTTGCGGGTCGAGCTTGTTGTCGAACGACTCGATGTGGCCCCGATGCGGGAAGCCCTCCTCGTCGGCGAGCTGCAATTCGACCGGCACCTTGCCGTCGCCGTTGCTCGTGATTTTCTTCGCGCGAGCCAGCGCGTTGAACTTGAGCAGCGAGTTCTCGTCCACGTCGGCATACACATGGACCGGGTCCACCGAGACGATGGTCGTGAGCAGCGTCGCCGCGCCCGCGAGACCGCTGACATAGTTGCCGACGGTGACCAGCTCGCGGCTCACGCGGCCGCTGATGGGCGCGCGGACCTCGGTGTAACTCAGGTCGAGTTGCGTCGCGTCGCGCGCAGCCTGCGCGGCGAGCAGGGCGGCTTTGGCCTCGTTGTGACGGGCTTGGCGGCCCTCCGCCTCTTCGGTGGAGATGGCCTTGCCGGCGAGCAACTGCGCGGTGCGGTCGGCTTCGCGCTTGGCGTTGTCCACGCGCACCTGCGCCTGCTGCACTTCGGCCTGCCGGCGGTTCAGTTCCGCTTGGAAGGGACGCGGATCAATCACGAAGAGCAGATCACCTTGTTTGACCAGCTGGCCCGATTGGATGCGCACCTCCTGAACATGGCCGGACACGCGCGGGCGCAGCTCGACGTATTGGACGGGGGCAGTGCGGCCGGTGAACTCATCCCACTCGATGAGTTCCTGCTGCTCGACGGGCGTGACCACGACCTGCGGCGGCGGCATCTGCGGCGGGGGACCGGCAGCGGGTTTGGGTTTGCAGCCGGCAGTGGCGAAGGCGAGTGCGCCGATGGCCAAAGTGGCTGGCAGGGAACGAACGAAGAAAGTGGAGGCCATGAGTTCTAATCGGTAAGTAGTTGTCCGTTTAGTCAAATTGATGGTCAAAAATTTTTAAGCCGCCACCGCGATATCGGCCTTCACGCCCAGGAGGTCCAGGATACCACGCTCCATCTCGCGGAACAGGCCGAGGTCGTTGCGGATGCGCGCCTGCTGCATCAATCCCTCGGTGTAGGCATAGACCGTGCGCGCCTTGGCGGCGGCGTCGGGCGCGTGGATAAGTCCGTCCGCGTGGGCGTCGCGGATGGTGGTCTCCAGATACTTGCGGGACTGATCCATGATGGCCTGCACCTTGCGGCACAAGGCGTCTTCCTGCGTGGAGACCTCCGTGCCGAGCGTGCACAGCGGGCAGCCCAATACATGCCCAAATTGACGCTGTAATTCCTGCTGTTCCAGGAACTCAAACTCGCAGAAGCGGTGGATGCGTTCCAGCGGCGGCAGCGACGGCGAAAACACCCGGTCCAGCTTGGGCCGATACTCCTCCCAGGCCGCCTTGATGGCCTCGCCCGCCAGCGCCGCCTTCGAGTCGAAGAAGTAGTAGAAGCTCCCTTTCTTGACGCCGGCCCGCTCGCAAATCTGGTCAATCGTCGTGCTGCCGTATGAGCCGGTCCAAATCAGCTCGGTCACGGCTTTCATCAACTTCTCTCTGGCATCGCTTACGCGGCCCATAACTGCGGGTCTGGTTCGGACTCGGCGTTGCGAGTTTGCAACGACGAGCCGAGCTTCGTTTTAATTTACTAAAAGGTCAACAAAAAATTCTCGTCATCCGCACGGGCGGCGCATCCCTTTTCACCTGCCTCCACTCTGTCCTGGCGGTGCCTCTACGCGGGGGTCGGGAGCCCCCATGGCGATCCAATCGCGGAAGTCCGCGATGACTGCGGCTGGCAAGGGCTTCTTTGGCGGCATCAATTCGTGGCGGTCCTGGGTGAGCGAACGCAGGAGCAGGCTGCGGTCGGGGTCGTGGCGCCGGACCACGGCTCCGCTGTCTCCGCCGGCAAGTATTCCGGCGCGCGTGTCGAGATGCAGTCCGGCCTTCAGCTTTTTGGCTGACGCCGAGTGACACTCGTAGCAGTTGGCCGCCAGCACCGGCTCGATCTTCGCCCGGAAAAAATCGAATTGCTCTCGGGTGAATTGGAGTTCCCGATCCGGCATCGCGGAGGCCCGCACGCGGGCTTCGGCTTTCGGGTGGGCACTCAGGTAATTCCCCGGTTGCGTTCGGGACAGGGCGCGGAGCAATGCGTAGCTGGCCCAGCTTGTGGCGGAGATGGAAATGAACTGGTCCACTCCGTGGGGAAAGGCACTGTCAAAAAACGGCTGCACATCATGGGTGCGCTTGCGCACAAACCAGGAGCCGTCGGCCGCCTGGTTCGCCAGCAGGTAGCGCAGGCCCCGTTGGAACGCCGGATCCTTGACCGCCATCGCGCCAGTATCGTGCAGCGCCGCCAGGACCGTGCCGGTGGCATAGGCGTCGCTCTGCGTGTCCAGTCGCTGCGGCCAGCCGCCATCGGGAGCTTGAACGGCGAGCAGTTCATCCAGTTCCTTTCGGAAGGCGTTTTCGTCGGCGTTAAGGAGATGCAGCGCCCGCAGGCGATGCACGCTGTCCTCGGTGTCGCGGGCGGGTGTCGTCAGCAGCCAGCGGGTGACGGCGGCCCGGCGGGTGGCGGCGCGCGCGGCCAGGGCGGGGCTTGGCTGACGGTGGATGCCGCGCAGTGCCAGATACGTGGTCGTGAACACGCTGCCCACGGTGGGGGGACGCTTCATGGGGGGTGCCCAGTGATCGGCATGCTTCGTGTCATTCAGGAAGTAATCAGCCGCCGCCGCAGTCACGGCATCCGGCTGCCAGCCGGCAACATCGAGCATCCACAGGGCCGTGCCCGGGCCGTCCACCGTGCCGGCGATGGACCAGCCTTCCTTGAAACGCGGGCCATCCTCGATAAGGCCGCGATAAGCCCGGGCCAGCTGGTCCTCGAGGTTGTTGGTGCTGATGGCGAAGCCCCGGGCCCAGGCGTCGTGCAGCACGAGCGATGGATGCGCGCCGTGATGGCAGGTGAAGCAAGCCCGTTCCTGCAAGGCAAAGGCGGAGCTGCGCTCTAAAAGTGGCAGGGCGCGTCCCAACGCGGAGCGCAACTCTGCAAGCGGAACCGGAGCCGGAGTCCCGGCCGGCGCGCCGAGTGTCAGCCATGGCAGCAGGCAGCCCACGACTGCGCTCAGCGACGCGGAAAGGGAACGGGCTGAAATCATTGTAGCTGGGAGAGCCGACGCGACCGGTTGTCGGGCCGCTCATCCGATTTTGCCATGAGCCAGTCACAACTTGCCCCGTCGGCGAAAGCGAGTCGTCACTTCCGCAGCGGCACGCTCAGCCCGTATTGGACCTGTCATCCGGACTTGGGTGCGTTCGTGTTTTTGCAGCTTGGTCAGCCGAATGCCGTCGGCCGACACCGGCATCCACGTGCAGTTGTTTCAGGAGGTCGCGCGCCCGCATCGACCGAGAACTTCCCCGTTTCCATGCGTCTGCGCGCACACTACCGTCCCGCCCGTGTCGGCTCCCGGCTACAGTCTCGTCACCCTCGCCAATGGCGTCCGCAGCATCCGCTCCCACGCGGAGGCGGAGACGTTTCACCCCGTCATCGGCCCGGCGGCGGAGGCCGAGGCGCTGTATGTGCGCCAGCTCCGGCTGCGCGAACGGCTGGCGGCGCACGAGGGCGAGTTCGTCATCTGGGATGTGGGGCTGGGCGCGGCGGCGAACGCGCTGACCGTCCTGCGGGCGACATGCGATCTGCCCTGCCGGCTCCGCCTGGTGAGCTTCGACCACACGCTGGAACCTTTGCGGTTTGCGCTGCAGCACGCGGAGGAACTGGGTTACTTCGGCGGCTACGGGGAATGGGTGGCGGAGCTGTTGGCGGTCGGGCGGATGGAGAGGGCGCACCAGGCCCAATCGGTCCGATGGGAAGTATTCGTCGCCGACTTTCCTGCTTGGCTGCGCGCCGCTCCGCCGGCCGTCCCCGCTCCCCATGCCATTCTCTTCGACGCTTTTTCCCCCGCGAAGAACCCCGAGATGTGGACGCTTCCGCTCTTCACACAGCTCTTCCGCCGCCTTGATCCCATGCGTCCGTGCGCCATGCCCACTTACTCGCGCGCCACGCTGTTACGCGTGACGTGGCTGCTGGCGGGCTTTTTCGTTGGCGTCGGTCACGCGACCGGTGAGAAGGAGGAAACCACGCTTGCCGCGAACACCCTCGACCTGCTCAACGAGCCGCTCGACCGCAAATGGCTCGACCGCGCCCGCCGTTCCACCAGCGCCGAGCCGTTGCATGAAGCGAAGTATCGGCAAGCCCCGCTCTCCGCCGAGACATGGGAGCGGCTCCGCACGCATCCGCAGTTCCGATGAGCACTTTCCGCGAACTGCTGGATGCCCCCGCGCCGGTCCTCGCCCTCGCGCCGATGCAGGACGTGACCGACCTCGCGTTCATGACCCTCATGGCGCGCTACGGCGGGCCGGACGTTTACTGGACGGAGTATCTGCGCGTGCACTCCGTCTCCACGCCGGAGAAGTGGATCGTGCAGTCCATCAACGAGAACGCCACCGGCCGGCCCATCATTGCCCAGATCATTGGCAACGACATCCCCGCACTCATCCGCACGGCGAAATTTCTGGAAAAGCTGCCCATCGCCGCCGTCGACCTTAACCTCGGCTGCCCCGCGCCGGTGGTTTACAAGAAGTGCGCCGGTGGCGGTCTGCTGCGCGAACCTCGCCGTGTGGACGCCCTCCTCGGCGCATTGCGCGAGGCGGTGACGATTCCCTTCACGGTCAAGACACGCATCGGCTTCGATGACCCGCAGGTGTTTGCAGAGCTGCTGCCCATCTTCGCCCGGCACTCGCTGGACTTGCTCACCGTTCACGCGCGCACGGTCCTCGAAATGTATCGCAGCGAAGTGCATTACGACTTCATAGCGCGCGCGGTCACGGCGATGCCCTGTCCCGTGCTGGCGAACGGCAACGTCCACTCCGCTGCGAAGGCCGCCGAGGTGCTGCGGCTCACCGGTGCCCGCGGGCTGATGATTGGCCGGGGCGCGATCCGCAACCCGTGGCTCTTCACGCAGATCCGCCAGCACCAGCGCGGCGAGCCCCTGTTCGTCCCGCGCGGCTCCGACGTGCTCGGCTATGTCCGCGCGCTCTATGACGCAATCTGCTCGCCCGACGTGCGCGAGTCCGCCCAGGTGCAGAAGATGAAGAAGTATCTGAACTTTGTCGGCCTTGGCATCGATGCCGACGGGAAGTTCCTGCACCAAATCCGCCGCGTCACCACGCGCGCCGAGTTCTTCCGCGCTTGCGAGGCGTTTCTCGACCATGACCAGCCGATGCCGTTGGAGCCGTTTCCGATTGCGCTGAAGGAGACGGACCTGCTGGCGGGAGAGCATCTGTGAGGGAAGAAGTCAGTAATCAGTATTCAGTCTGGCCCCCATCGCGGCCGACTGAATACTGGACACCGATTACTTCCCTTCTTCTGGCTCGTAACTCACCCGCATCACATCCAGTTCCCGCTCGCCGCCGGGCGTGCGGAGGCGCACGCGCTGGCCAATGCTTTTGTTCAGCAGCGCCTTGGCGATGGGCGAGAGCCAACTGATCCACCCGCGGTCGAAGTCCACCTCGTCCACGCCCACGATGCGGTAACGCGTCTCCCCGCCGCCGGCCTCCCGCACCGTGACCACCGCACCGAAACGCACGCGGTCGTCGGGTGCGGCAGGCGGGTTCACGACGGACGCGGAACGCAGGCTGTCATCCACCAGCAGCGCGCGCTGTTCAAGCGCGGCGAGCTTCTGTGGCCGGTCGGGATCGCCGGTGGCGGCGAGCAGGAGTTCACGTTCCGCCTGCAAACGGGCCAGCTCTGCGCGGAGCCGTTGCACGCCGTCGGCCGTCATCAGGTTCTGCGTGCCGGGGGGCAGCGGGGAGGCGCGGCGCGAAACCACCGGGAGCTCCGGCAGATCGTCTTCGCGGGTGAAGGCCTTGCTCATGCAGCCGGGCGGCTGCCGGGTCAGGCGGCGGCCGGAATCATTCCGCTCTTGCGGGCGTAGTTGAACAGGCCGCCGGCGTCCACGACCGGGCGCACGTCACCCAACGGTTTGAAGGAATGCACCTCGCCGGTCGCGTGGACCTTCACCGTCTGCGCGTCGAGATCCACCGTGACGACTTCGCCGGTCTTGAGCAGGTCGCACTGGCGCGCGGTGAGCTCGCAGGGATACAGCTCGCCGGTGGCGACGCTGTTCCGGAAGAAGATGCGCGCGAAGCTTTCGGCCAGCACCACCCGGCAGCCGGCCGAGCCAAGCGCGATGGGCGCGTGTTCGCGGGAGCTGCCGCACCCGAAATTCTTGCCGGCGATGATGATGGGGAACTCGCTGTCGAGCTGGCCGTCCTTCACGAACCGCGTCGGGTAGAGCGCGTCCGGCAGGCCGATCATGGCGTAGGCGCCGAGCTTCTCGTATTCGGCCGGAATCGTCGGCACGAGGGTGAGATACTGCGCAGGAATGATCTGGTCGGTGTCAATGTTGTCGCGGACAACGAACACGGGGCCGGTGAACTGACTTTTCATCGCGGGCGAATGTGCGGACGGGCGGCGGGGTTTTCAACCGGAAACTCGGCGCGGCAGGCGGCCATTCAGCCATTGCGGCGGGGCGGCGAATGGCCTACACCCCAGCGGAACCGCGATACCATGCACCCCTTTACCTGCCTGTTCGCCCTTGCCGCCGTCACCTCAGCTTTGGCCGCTGCCGCACCCGCGCCCGAACTCGCGGCCTACCGCACTGTTACCACCGCTGTCACCACGACGATTACCAAGACGAATGCCTCCTCTGCCGGCCAATCGGGCTTTCTCGGCATCCACGTCGCCCCGGACACCCGGGGCAAGCTCATCATCGGCGAGGTGGCCGAAAACTCCCCCGCCGCGAAGGCCGGCGCGCTCGTCGGCGACGTGCTCCTGAAGCTTGACCAGCAGGCGGTCGCCTCCGTCGATGCGCTGCGGGACGCGCTCCAGCGCAAGTCCCCCGGCGAATTCGCGCGCCTGACCGTGCGGCGCGGCGCGAAGTCCCTCGACCTGCTGGCCACGCTCGGAGCCACGAGCCGCCCGCGCAAGGTCGGCGCGCAGCGCGCGGTCATGGGCATCCGCACCGGTGAGGTCACGGACCAGGGCGCGCCCGTTTCCTCCGTCACCGCCGGCATGCCCGCGGAAAAGGCGGGCCTCAAAACCGATGACCTCATCGTGAAGCTCGCCGGTCAGGGGCTTGCCGCCGGCCAGTCGGTCAGCGAGCTGCTGGCCGAAAAATCCCCGGGCGACACCGTGAGCGTGGTGGTGCGCCGCAAGGGGGAAGAAAAGACCTTTCAGGTAACGCTGGTGGCCGACACCGCTTCCGCCACGGGCGAGGAGCCGCGCGTGTTGTGGAAGAAACCCGGCTACAAGCTCGCCCTCATTGGCGTCGAGTTCCCCGACACCAAGCACAACCCCGCCGTCAGCATGGGCGCATGGGAGGAGTCCATGTTCAGCCGGGGCACCTATACGAAGACCAATGCCACAGGGCAGACGGTTTACGGGAGTTTGCACGATTACTTCGTCGAGAACTCCGTGGGCCAGCTGCGCGTGGACGGGCGGGCGTTTGACTGGCTGGAGATGGGCAAGAAGCGCTCCGAATACTCGCAGGCCGCGAGCCCGACGGCGAAGACAGCCTTCCTCACGGAAGCCCTCGACCTCCTGCTCAAGCGCGACGGGACGAATGCCTTGAAGGACTTCGACGGCATTGCGTTCATCTACGCGGGCGACCGCTACCCGAACGTAAACCGCGGCAGCCTGTTCTGGCCGCATCGCGGCAGCGTCACGCACAAGGGCAAGCGCTGGCCCTACTTCATCTGCGCCGAGGGCGGCCGGCGCATGGGGAACATCAGCGTCTATTGCCACGAGTTCGGCCACATGCTCGGCATCCCCGACCTCTACGCGCGCCCCGAAAATCCCGGCTCCGAGGGCCTCGGCAACTGGTGCGCGATGTCGAACCAGACACCCTACGGCCGCCCGCAGCACTTCGGCGCGTGGTGCAAGGAGCAGCTCGGCTGGCTCACCCCGGCAGTGCTTGATCCCACCGTGAAACAGAAGCTCGTGCTCGCGCCCGTCAATGGCTCGACCGACGAGTGCTTCAAAATCCTCATCCGGCCCGACGGCAGCGAATATCTGCTCCTCGAAAACCGCCGCAAGTCCGGCTTCGACGGCAGCCTGCCGGACGAAGGACTGCTCATCTGGCGCATCGTCGGCAACCGCGTCATCCTGGAGGAAAGCCACGGGGTCGAAGGACCCAGCGGCCCGCGTGTCTTCCTGACGGACGTGCCCTATCCCAGCGGCGCGAATGACGCCTACACGCCCTTCACCACGCCCGGCAGCCGCTCGATGCTCGGCGGCGGGCTGCCCGTGCACATCACGAACATCCGCCAGCACCCGGACGGCCGCGTGAGCTTCCACCTCGGCTACGAGTATCAGTGAAGATTGAGGACGCGCTGACAACCCGCAGCCCGCACGCGTCGAGCCGCTGGACAACCTCTTCCCCCGACGTGAACTAGCGGTATGGGCGTGGCCCGGAGCGGGTTAGGCTTCAGTGCCGCTGCCGAACCCGGACAAAATGCTAATGCGGCTGGCTCGGGCGACGCCGCCGCGCCCGGGCAAGGATATACGCGATTACGGCCGAGCACAGAACCGCAAGGCCCCATCCTAAGCCCCCGCCCCCAGCAGCAACGGCTGATGGCGGCGCAGCGACAGGCTTGGACGGAGCAGCGGTGCCTGTGGACTCCATCCGTTGGCCGCCGACCGAGGAAGCGGCCTGATTAGCCACAGGAGGCAGTGCGATTTTCGGTGGAATCATTGGCGGCGATGGCGTGCGCCTGGTTGCGCCTGTTTCGGCCGGATTCTGGGCAGTGCTTGTCGGTGGTTTTACGGCTTGATAATTCTTCTCAGCGAAGTGCGTTGTGTTTTCCTGCCAAAATTGACGGACGACTGAACGAGTCCGCTCGAAGTCATATGCGATGGCGTAGAATTCCGAAGCAGCCCAGTCGCGAACAGCGGGTGGCAGTTGTTCAGCGCCGATTGCCACCGACAAGATAATTCGCGTTGCAGCGACGGATAGGCGCTGGCGAGTGTGCTCCTGAACAAACAACTCTGTCGTTGGTTCGTCCAAGACGAGATACCGGCTCAACGCTTTGATGATCGAAGGCTCGGTTCCAGTGGCAAGCAGGCGAGCCGTGGCGACCGAAGCTCCGCCCGAAGGAGCCGCAAACTCGCTGGCGAGGAATTGCTCCAAAAGTTTTTCATCGCCCAACTCTACGCCCAAAAGAGTTATCCGACTTTTGCCGTATTGGAGTTGTAACGATTCGTTTGTCAGCGCGGAGCGGACTTCCGCCAGCATTTCTAGGCGAATGGGATTTCCAACCGGCGGTAGCTTGCGATCGGGCGCCTTCGCTTCGAGCCAAGAGTGAGACAACGGCATGGTTTGGCCGAACGCAAGACTGCCCAAGAACAAAGTGTTGATGACCACGGCGCAGAGGTTCATTTGAGCGATCAAAAAAGGTTGTTTGCGCTATCGTTGACTGTTCGCCATGACTCCTTGTCCATCCATCTCCCGGGGAATGGAAGCACCCAGTTGGATGTGTCAGCCGGATCTGCATCAGGATCGGTCGGCCAGAACTTCGGCGTGCCAGGCCGCATGAGATGCTCGACTTTCACCCCACTGTCATCTGGCCAGTCGTAATCGAGTGGAACTTCGTCTCCCGGCCAATGATGAAGGCCCAGAAAGTGACCAACCTCATGCGCCGCAACCATCGCTTGGACTTGTGTTGCTGCCAGTGTGAAGACCAAACAGGCATCTGGAATGCCTGGCGTATTTCCCCTGATCCGGCTGATGCCTGGCGGTATCGCCGCGTCAGGATAGACGTGGAATGACTCCCGGAGAAATAGGATGGGCAACAGAGATCCCCCGATGTGATTGGTGACCCATTGGTGGACATGACTTTGCTCGAAGATCATGTTGGTATGCCCGAAACGGCCGTCTGATGGCGCCACATCGTAATTGAGGTTAACCCCGTTTTGAAAAGTGCCGTAGAAGGCGTTCGTCGTCTGGTCGTAGAAGCGGATGTTTGCTTTTCGGTAAATTTCGTTGAGCGTGTCGATGACAACTTCGTTTGAGTCGGTCTGTCCGAGGGATGTGTCAAAAGCGGATAGGGAGTCAGTCATCCGGAATATCCCCACAGGCACAAGTCTGAGCGGCAGAATATCCACGTTGAGTTTAGCCCAGACCTTGCCCGTGCCCGCCAGTCGGGCCTCAATCACCCCAGTGCCGGCTGATCCCGCGCTGACAATCGTCAGCGGCGTTGCCTGGTTGGTGAAGTTGTTGGTTGGAGTCACGGTGATCGAGCCGGTGGTGTGCAGTTCAATTTGGCCGAAGTTGGTAGTCCAATCCGCCGGGATGCGCAATTCGGTGATCTCGTTGGTGCCGCCCGCCGCCAGGCTGGTCCAATGCGACTCGTTCGGATTCTGCGGACGCGGGTCATACCCCTGGTCGAGCAGGCCGGGACGCGCATAGAACATGACCTTGTGCCGCGCCGGCCAGGCATAGAAGCTCACATCCTCCACCGCGCCCGGCGGCAAGTTCGTAGGCAGGGTGTTGGTGGGGCTGAAGATGAAGCTGACCTGCGCCCGCTCGTTGTCCTGCATCAAGAAGAACACATTGTCGTTGGGATCCGGCGTCAGCGTCAGCGCGGCCCCCGCCGGTTCGCCTGCGGTCACCGCAATCTCATTCCAAGTCAGCCAGCGGCCGCGCAAATTGTCGTAGGCCCAAACGTTGAGCTGCATGGCGGCTTCATTGGTGGAGCTAACCGCCCCGCCGGCGAACAGCTCCAGCGTGGTGCTCACCGTCGTGCTGTTGGTCCACTTCTCGAAGTAGCCCTGATGCGGCGCGCCCCAGTGGAAGATGAGCGTCCAGTTGGGCACGTCCTCCGCATAGAATGCTTTCCGGGACTCTGGTGGCCACCAGTAGAAGTTGGTGTGCGTGCCGCCATCGGTGTAGGTCGAGGTTTCAAAGTCCGTCATGCCCGGCCACCACCAGCGGTTGGTAGAGTAGCTAGCCCATGCGGCATTGGCGGGCAGCGGCCCCAGCCAGGCGGTGGCATCACGGGACTCGACGTAATACTCGTAGGGATCCACGCCAGTCGCAAAGCTGTGATTCGCCCATAGGTTGCTGAGGTAGCCGCCCCCGTAGCGGTGGAAGTGGGACAGGTTATGAGTGCGCAAAAAACCGCCGCCGGTCCGGCTCTCCGTAGGGGAGTAAATCCACTGTTGAAAGCCATCGTGGTAGTGGTAGGTCGAATTGGTGTAAGTCAGCACGTTGATCTCGGCGGGTGCTTCGGAACTTTGCGCCGCCAAGGGCGCATCCGACAACAGCGAAACAACGGCAAGGAGGGCAAGGAGCTTGTTCATGGGCGTGGCTCTGGTAGGGGAAAGTTAGACAACTGGGCGAGGCGTTCAGCCGTCGATCGGGGACGAAGGCATGCGGACGTGCGCTCTGTAAGTGTCCGGCTCATCAGCTGACGCCAATGACCGCTATCGGCAGCGGCACAGCCGACTTGCGCACTTTTTCAAACTATGGCCGCTTTCAGCGCCGCGGGGCGAAGGGCGATGGCGGCACCTTGCGCGCGGCGGCCCGCGCATCCTCCAAGTCACGCACCGGCTCCTTCAGTTCGATGAGCTGCCACAGCTCGGGGAAGTCGAAGGCCTGGCCCGGCTGCAGCGACGCGAGCTGGCTGAACAATTCGACCGCTGCCATCTGATCGTTCCAGGAGAATTCCACCGTGTGCCCCGTGCCCGCATACGCGGCGCTGGGCCATGACTTGAAGAACTTTACGAACAGCAGCCGTCCGCGCACGTAGGCCACCCAGCCCGCGTCCGGGTCGGAGCCGAGCTTGCCCGGCGCGCCCGTTGCCTGTGCCACGAGCAGATTGTCGAAGACTGACACGTTCGGCAGCGCAGGTTGTTCGCCATCGAAGGCCGGGCCGTTCTCCGTCGCGCGCAACACCGCCCAGCCCGCGCGGTGACGGCTCTGCTTGGGCAAGGGCAGCAGGAAGAAACCGCCCGCCGGGCAAAGCGTGCGGTCGTGGAGACTCTGCCGCGCGGGATTCGGCGACGCGTTCACCATCCGCTGCACCACGCCGAGTGCGCCGGTGTCCGGGTCGAGGGTGAAGCTCTTGAGCAGGCGCAGGCCGGTCGCGAGGTCCAGTGGGCTGGCCGTCTCCACCGTCTGGTCGCGCGGCGCGACAAAGTCATGCCGCCCCAGCCACACCGCCTGCCGCTCGGGCCGGCCCAGCAGGCCGGGGCCGAAGTCGCACTGGTAGCCGCCCACCCAGAAGCCGCCGCCCGATCGCGCGAGGGTCTTGCCGTTGGCCTCGGGATTTTCCAGCAGCGCGTTCACGCCACCCCGGCTGTATTGCACCACGCGTCCCCCGATGTCCGGCACGATCACCGCCGCGGTCTTCCCGTGGTCGTCGCGCAGGGAGAGCGCATTGGTCCAGCCGAGCGCAGGGCCTTGGTTTACCCCCGCCGGCAAGGCCGCGCGCAACGCGGCGGCGCACAGCAGCAACCATGCAGCCAGCCCGCGCGCGGCAAAACCCCGGAGACAATTCATGCGCGCGGAAGCTATCAGCGTCCGCCGCAGGCTCAATGCTGTTCGCGCCTATTCAGAACAGCACGTTGCCTACGAATTGGCTTAAGTGTGCCGGTAGTTTGCGGTGCCGGCGCACGACCACCACCAGTTCACGAGTGAACTTTTCCGGCAGCGGGACACGTCGGATCGTCTTTTTCTGTCCGTAGAGCGCCAGCGCCCGCACCGGCACAAAACTTACGCCCATGCCGAGCGCAACGAGGTTGATGATTAGGTCAAAGTTATCCAACTGCATCGTTGGCTCGAACTGCCATCCTTGCCGAGCCATCCAAGCACCGAGCCGCTGGCCTGTGTTGGAAGTGTCCGTAAGCAGTAGCCAGCTTTGGCTCGTAAGCCAGCTGTCACGTGCTTTCCTGGACTTGGGAAGGGTTGCATAATGGGCCGCCAATGCCGCAGTGGCAATCAGGGTGAAGTCATCTTGGAACCGATGCGTGACCTGCACCGTGCGGGACAAACGGCCCGGCGGGCATAGGACGCCCATGTCCAGCTCGTTTGCTTCCAGGGCCATTAGAATTTCGTTGCTCGGTTGATGCGAAACGCGGCATGCCACGTCCGGCTGCCGCCTTAGGTTTGCATGGAGGAGGCCCGGCAGGTAGGCCAGCCCGACACTTCGGGAAACCCCGACGCGCACTTCCTTCCGAGCACCGGTGAACTCCTCCCGTAGCCGTGTGAGCGTCTGTTCCACATCACCCAACAGTCGTGCCGACTCCTGGAACAGAAACTCGCCCGCTATCGTCACCCGCACGCTGCGCGTCGTGCGTTCCAGCAAGTCGAGGCCAAGGCTGTTCTCCATGCCCTGCATTTGCCTTGTGATGGCGCTCTGGGTCAGCCCGGCCAGTTGCGCCGCCTTGGTAAAGCTCCGGTGCTTCACTACCAGATGGAACAGCGCCAGCTCGTAGAGATCGAAGGGAACAGTGGCGATAAACTGATGCATATTTAGCAAAAGAGTATGCTAACAATGAATTTCACTCAACAGTTGGCAGGCCATAGTTTCACGCCAGCGAAAGGTAAACTATGGCAACACGAACTGAACGACTCCCGCAAAACGTCCCTGGACGCTTCTACGTGGACAGCACCTGCATCGACTGTGACCAATGCCGTGCCGCTGCACCGGACTTCTTTCACCGCGACGCGGACATCGGCATGTCCATCGTCTTCCGCCAGCCGGAGACGGAGGAACAAGTTCGTCAAGCGCTGGAGGCACTGGAAGGTTGTCCAACGGAGTCCATCGGTGATGACGATAGGATCGAGGCGAAACTTACGCCACCAGTTCCCGAATGACCTGCCCGCCGAACTGCGAGAGCTGCTTGAAGCGTCCACCGTGAAAGTAAGTGAGCTTGTTGTCGTCCAGCCCGAGCAGGTGCAGCAGCGTGACGTGCACGTCGCGGATGTGATGGACGTGCGCGACGGCCTTGTCGCCCAGCTCGTCGGTCGCGCCGAGGGTGTGGCCGGCCTTCACGCCGCCGCCGGCGAACCAGAGGGTCATCGCGTGCGGGTTGTGGTCGCGGCCGTAGGCGGTGCCGCCACGGACCCCATTGTCCGGAGTGCGGCCAAATTCACCGCACCAGACGAGCAGCGTGCTGTCGAGCAGCCCGCGCTGCTTCAGGTCCGCGATGAGCGCGGCGATGGGCTGGTCCACCTGGCGAACGAGGTTGCCGTGGGCGCGCTCGATGTAGTCGTGGCTGTCCCACGTGCCGGCGTAGAGCTGCACGAAGCGCACGCCGCGCTCGACGAGCCGTCGCGCGAGCAGGCACTTGCGCCCGAAGGCGTCCGTGGGCTCCGCGCCGATGCCGTAGCTGGCCTTGAGCCGTGCGTCTTCCTGGTCGAGGTCGAGGATGCCGGGCACTTCCATCTGCATGCGGAAGGCGAGTTCGTAGGCGTCCATGCGCGCGGCGAGTTCGGCGTGCTGGGGATGGGCGTCGCGGTGCGCGGCGTTAAGCTTCGCGAGCAGGTCGAGGTTTTCGCGCTGGTGCTCGGGGGAAATTCCCTTGGGCGGTGTGAGGTCGAGGATGGGCGAGCCTTTCGCGCGGAGCGGCGTGCCTTGGAAGTTGGCGGGGAGAAAGCCGTTGCTCCAGTTCGCCGCGCCGCCCTGCGGGTAGCTCACCTCCGGCAGCACGATGAAGCCGGGCAGGTTCTGGTTCGCGGAGCCGAGGCCGTAAGTCACCCACGAGCCGATGGCCGGGTCGCCGCCGAAGCGGTTGCCGGTGTTCATCTGATACATGGCGGTCGGGTGATTCACCGAGTCCACCTGGGCGCCACGGAAGAAGCACAGTTCGTCGGCCACGCGCGCGAGGTGTTGCCAATTCTCCGCCATGTCCGCGCCGCTCCGGCCGGCTTTGCGGGACTTGAACGGGCTTTGCACATAGTAGCGTTTGCCGCTCTCCATGGCGGACTTCATCTTGCCCTCGCGCACGAACTCCTTGAGGTGCAGCTCCGCGAGCTTGGGCTTCGGGTCGAAGGTGTCGATGTGCGACGGCCCGCCCTCCATCATGAGGAAGATGACGTGCTTGGCCTTGGCGGCGTGGTGGCCGGGCTTGGGTGCGAGCGGGCCGCCTGTTTGCCGGTTGGCCTCCGCCGCGAGCATGGAGCTGAACGCGACGCTGCCGAGGCTCGCGCCGAGGGAATACATGAAGTCCCGCCGCGTGGGGGTGGGCAGGGCGCGGTGGCCGGCGCAGGGGAAAGGCGGCTTCATGGCTAGTAGACGTAGGCGAACTCGGCGGCGTTGAGCAGCACGAGGCAAACCTCGGCGAGGCCGCGCAGCTCGGGCGAGGCATCCGCAGGGTGCAGGTCCGGCACAAAGTCGGCGGCGGCTTCGAGGGTCTCGGTGAACCTGAACTTCTCGCCGGTGTTCTCCTCCACGGCCTCGCGCGTGACGGATCGCAACGGTGGACTTTTCTCGAACTTCAGCGTCCGATGCCGTGCGGTCATCCCGTCCCAATGGGCGAGGCTGGCCTTCAATTCGTCGGGCTTCGGAGGGCGATTATAGGCGAGGGCAAACGCCCGCTCAACAAACGGTGCGCGTTGGCCGCTCACCGCGTCCAGTTCGCGCAGCACGCGGTTGGCAAAGGCCAGCGCGCGGGCATAGCTCGCCTCGCTGTTGAACAGCGCGAAGACCTGCGGCGTGACGGTTGAAGCGTCGCGCAGCTCGCAGCTCAGGTCGGGCGAGGGCGCGTTGAAGACTTCCATGAACGGGTCGCCCGCGCCACGCAGCTTGAGCGCATAGAGGCTGCGGCGGTGGCGCTGCTCGGGCTTGGGCGACGGCTGCCAAGCCTCCGCAAACGTGCCCATGACCTGACGCGGCTGGAGCGCGGCCTCCCGGTTGATTTCCGGCCGCACGGGAATCCCGCCGAGCGCGGGGTTCAGCTCGCCGGAAACGCGGAGCATGGCGTCGCGCAGCTCCTCGGCGGTGAGGCGGCGGGGCTTGAAGCCTGAGTATTCAGTGTTCAGCAGGGCGGTGTTCAGTTTGGCGTTTGGAGCATATGTGGCCGACTGAACACTGGGCGCTGGATGCTGAATGCTGGAACGCCGATACGCCTCGCTCGTCATGATGAGCCGGTGCATCGCCTTTACCGACCCGCTGCGCTCGATGAACGTCGCGGCAAGCCAGTCGAGCAGCTCGGGATGCGTCGGCTTTTTGCCGGTCGCGCCGAAGTTGTTCGGGTTGCCCGCGAGCGCCTGGCCGAAGTGCCATTGCCAGAGGCGGTTCACCATCACGCGCGCGGTGAGCGGATTCGAGGGCGAAGCAATCCAGTTGGCGAGGGCCAGGCGACGGCCGGTGATGGCATCTGCGATCTGAACTCCGGGATTTGCAATCGCAGACAGTGCGCCCGGCTGGACCTTTGCGGCCGGGGAAAACGGGTCGCCGCCCGCGAGAATGGCCGTCTGCTCCAGCTCGCCGGATGTCATGCGGCTGGCGGGCATGCGCGTGGGGGCGAACACGGCGCGGAGATCCGGCGTCCGGCCGCTGTGGACGGCAAGCGCGAACGGCTCGAACCGGTCGAGTTCCCATCGCAGCCGCTCCAATCCCTTCCGCGCCACCCGTTCCAGACCGAAGTCCTCGGGCGTGAAGCCGACGAGCTTGGGGGGATACCCGGCCTCCGGCACGCCCTGCGCGGCCAGCTTGTTTCGCGCCATGCCGAAGTGATTCTGCGACTCGCGCCGGGTGGCGTTCTTGCCGTCCTGGCCGCGCGCGGCGGCGACAGCTTCATTCCACTTCGTCGGGTCAATCTTCTTCTCCGCGAACCACGCCTGCGCGTTGGCCAGCAGCTTGTCGTCGAGGCGTTTCAAGGTCGCGAGGTGCTCCTGCCGCCGGGCCTCCAGATACTTGCGCTCCTCGAAGCCGGCGACGTTCTCCTCCGGCAGGAACGGCGCGTCGCGCTCGCTGAGCTGCGTCGTGGCGAAGCACGCCTGCAGCGCGTAGTAATCGCGCGTGGGCACCGGGTCGAACTTGTGGTCGTGGCAGCGCGCGCACTGGAGCGGGTGCGCGAGGAAGACCTGCCCGACGCTGTCGGTCACGTCGTCGAGGAACCGCTGGCGCGCGACCTTCGCCACCTCCATGCCGGTGAGTTCCCACGGGCCCATGCGGAGGAAGCCGGTGGCGATGAGGGGTTCGGTGTTCTTGGTTTTTGGTTCTTGGTTCTCCGCGAGTTCGTCGCCGGCGATCTGCTCGCGGATGAAGTGGTCGTAGGGCTTGTCAGCATTGAAGGTGCGCACCACGTAGTCCCGGTAGCGCCAGGCGTTGCCGCGCGCGTAGTCGTTGGCGAAACCACTGGAGTCGGCATAGCGCGCGATGTCGAGCCAGTGCCGCGCCATCTGCTCGCCATAGTGCGGCGAGGCCAGCAGGCGGTCTACGAGCTGCGCAAAGGCCCGCTCATCCGGGTTCTGGTCCGCAAGGAATGCGGCGACTTCCTCCGGCGTGGGCGGCAGGCCGAGCAGGTCAAACGTCGCGCGGCGGATGAGCGTGCGGCGGTCGGCGAGCGGGGCCGGCTTTGCACCGACGGGCCACTTCGCAGCGAGGAAGGCGTCAATGGAGTTGCCGATGGCCGATGGCTGATTACCGATTGGGGGAACCGCTGGCTTCGCAAGCGGCTTATACGCCCACAGATTCTCCGGCTGGTAGCGGCGGTTCGTCCACTCGGGCGAGAGGCCGCCGCTGGTCTTCACCGGGAGGCCATCCTCAGCGGACCATTTGGCGGCGTTGATGCTCGCGATTTCAGCGAGCCGCTTTGCCTCCGGCCACGGTGCGCCGCCGGCAAGCCACTGTTTCACCCAGTCGAGCTGCTCTTTGGAGAGCTTGTCGTTTTCCTTGGGCGGCATCGCGGCCCAGTTCTCCGCGTCGCCCTCGCGCGTGACGGCGATCCAGAGCGGGCTGACTGCTGGCTTTCCGGGGACGATGGCAGGCTGCTCGCTCTCACCGCCCTTGAGGAGTCCCGCGCGCGTGCGCATGTCGAGGCCACCCTTGATTTTTTGCGGGTCATCGCCGTGGCAGGCGAGGCACTTCTCCCTGAACAATGGCTGGATGCGGCGGGCGAACAGCTCCTCGGCCGCAGGGACAGCCGCCGGCGCGCCAAGGCCCGCCGATGCCAGCGCGAGCAGGGCAAAGGACACAAGGCTGCGTGCGGCGGCGTTCATGCGGGTGACTGACAACTGAAGTCTGACGCGACCCGCCGCCCGCTGGCTACAGCCATTTTGAAGCGCCCCGCGCCCCCCAACGTGGACGGGGGGATACGCTGGTAGCGCGAACGCTACTCCTCCCACGGGTTGAATAAGCTCGCTCCCGTGCGGGCCATGTCCTGGGTGTTGCGCGTGGCGAGGGTCAGGCCATGCGTCAACGCCGTCGCCGCGATGAGGCTGTCCACGGCGGGAAGAGGTTCGTCGGCCTCAGCCAACAGTCGGCCCCAACGAAGGGACACCGCCTCGTCCACCGGGAGCAATCGTCCTGAAAACCAAGGGCGAATCTCGGCATCAAGCCAGCGAGTCAGCCGGCGGCGACGCTTGGAATCCGGCAGGCTGGCAATGCCCTTCTGAATCTTACCCAGCGTCAGCACGCTCAGGAACAACTCATCCTCATGGGCTGAGAGCCATTGCATAACCTTGGGCTCAGGGGCCGGGCGGGACAGCTCGGAGATGACGTTGGTGTCCAGCAGCCAGCTCACAACTTCACCTCGCGCGGGTAGTCGCGAACGCGTTCAAGCTTGATGCCGGAGCCTTTGAGCGGGGCGAACAGCTCGACAATACCCTTCCGTTTGGGGCGCTGGCGCTGGAACTCTTCCACGGAGACGACCACGACCGCCGGCTTGCCGTGGCGCGTGATGGTCTGCGGGCCTTTGGTCAGCGCGTCCTCGACCACGAGGCTCAACTGGTTCTTGGCCTCCTGCAATTGCCAGGTGCTTTTCATGCGGGGACGGTTGCCCACGGATTCTGGCCTGTCTAGCCAGAACTACTGAAGGCTAAGCGCTCTCCTCCACCCCCCCCCGTCAGCGGCCAGACCTCAATGTGGACGATGGGTTTTGGATGCACTGGCGATGGCAGGGCCGCGTTGCCGTGTGGCTTCAGATGGACGCGCCGCAGAGCGTCCCTGCCAGACGATGGGTGTCAGCGCACGTTCACTCGGTAGGGCCGCCCTGCTGGGCGGCTTCGGTGGTGCGGGCCTATCATCAAAAGTGGAATTCGTGAACGCGGCCGAAATACGGCCATTCTTCCGGCGCCACCACCAAACCAGCCCGCACCGGGTTCTCGCGGACATACCGCCATTTCTCGGCATAGCTCTCCCCGTCGCGTAGCCGATGATGAAAGCCGCCGCGTTGGAAGACGCCTACGTCGGGATGGAGTTTGGCGAACTGGTCCTTCCAGAACGCCATCCATCTCTCGATGGTGAACTTCAAGTCACGCGGCGCACAAAAAAGATGCAGGTGGTCAGGCATCAGCACGTAGTCGGACACGAGCCAAGCCGTTGCACGATTGAGCCACAGGTCGTGCAGCGTGCGTTGAACAGAGGGTTGGGCCAGCCAGCGCTCGCGGCCATGTGTGTTCACGGTGAGCATGACCCAGTTGGGCCCACCGAGGGCGATGCGCACGCCCTTGGCTGGAGTGCGGCGTTGGGGGCGGACGCGCGGCAGCGCGTCCCTACCAACCGATGGCGAGGGTCTACTTTCGTTTGGTGGGGCCGCGCTGCCGCGCGGCTACGGGTTGGGGTGCGGAGCTTTGGCGTCGTCAGATGCTGCTGCGGCATCGTCCGGTGCTGGTTGCGGTTGGGACATGGAATGAATTTAGGAATGCGTGCCGATGTGCGCAAGCGGGTGCATCTCTGGATGAATGCCACGGCGGACGCGCAGCAGCGCGTCCCTACCACAGGCCGGGTGTTAGCGCGTTGGCTCGGTAGGGCCGCGCTGCCGCGCGGCTTCGGACGGCCCGCAGTCGCATTGGGGGCGCTTCACGCGAAGATGTCGCTCACCACGTGGCCGTGGATGTCGGTGAGGCGGAAGTCGCGGCCGGCGTGGCGGTAGGTGAGGTGCTCGTGGTCCATGCCCAGCAGCGCGAGGAGCGTGGCGTGCAAATCGTGGATGTGGATTTTGTTCTCGGCGGCGAACCAGCCGTAGTCGTCGGTGGCACCGTAGGCGAGGCCGGGTTTCACGCCGCCGCCGGCGAGCCACATGGTGAAGCCTTCGGGGTTGTGGTCGCGACCGTCGCGGCCGCCTTGGGCGGCGGGGGTGCGGCCAAACTCGCCGCCCCAGAGGACGAGGGTGTCGTGGAGGAGGCCGCGGGCTTTCAAGTCCTTCAACAGACCGGCGATGGGGCGGTCCACTTCGGCGGCGTTCTTCGTGTGGCCTTTGCGGAGGTTGCCATGCTGGTCCCATTGCACGTCGCCGTCGCTGTGGGTGACCTGGATGAAGCGCACGCCGCGCTCGGCGAAGCGCCGGGCCATGAGGCATTGGCGGCCGAAGTTCTCGGTGACCTTGTCGTCGAGGCCGTAGAGTTTTTTGGTGGCGTCGGTTTCGCGCGAGATGTCCTGCGCGTCGGGCATGGCCATCTGCATGCGGAAGGCGAGTTCGAAGGAGTTGAGGCGGCCTTCGAGGGCTTGGTTCGGGCCGGTCTGCGCGAGGTGGTCGCGGTTCATCGCGGCGAGGAGGTCGAGTTGTCGGCGTTGTTCGCTCGGCGCGAGGCGCGGGTTGATGTGGCGGACGAGGGCCTTGTCCGAGGGGACGGCCGCGTTGCCGATGGGTGTGCCTTGCGTCCACGCGGGGAGGAAGGCCGCGCCCCAGTTGTTCACGCCGCCGTGCGCGAGGGTGGGGCAGATGGTGATGAAGCCGGGCAGGTTTTGGTTCTCGGAGCCGAGGCCGTAGTTGACCCAGGCACCCATGCTGGGGCGGACGAAGTTGTCGCTGCCGGTGTGGAGCTTGAGGAGCGCGCCGCCGTGGGCGGGGTTCGTGCCGTGGCAGGAGCGGAGGATGCAGAGGTCGTCAATGCACTGGGCGACGTGCGGGAACAGCTCGCTGACGGGCAGGCCGCACTGGCCGTGGTTCTGGAATTTCCAAGGCGACTTGAGCAGGTCGAGCGTGGGCGCGAATTGGACGCGGGGTTTTGCGCCGGGGTAGGGCTTGCCGTCGTCGCGGTCGAGGAGGGGCTTGGGGTCGAAGGTGTCCACCTGCGAGGGGCCGCCCTTCATGAAGAGGAAGATGACGCGTTTGGCGCGGGGCGTGAAATGCGACGGCTTGGCGGACGCAGGGGATGGGGAATGGGCGATGGGTGATGGGGATTTTTCCGCGAGCAGGGACGAGGCGGCGAGCCAGCCGAAGCCAACGGCGGAGCGTTGCAGCGCGGCGCGGCGGGTGAGGGGCGTGGGCTGGAAGGCGGAATTCATGGACACATGCTAGCAGAAAAGCTGACGCGGCCGAGCGTGGCGGGCATTCGAGGGGAGTTTGGGTGGCGTCGCGCAGCTTCAGCCAGCGTGGTGCCGGTCAAAGCGCCAGGGGACTGGCGCAGTCCAAGACGCTGCGCGACCACGGAGACCGCCGGTCACGCGTCAGCGTCTTGGAGTGCGGTGGTCCTCCACCGCTTTCGACCGCGTCCGTCAGCCAAGCGCGCATCAACGCTCAGACAGCGCCGGCCTCTGTCCGCCAGAAATCCAGCAACGACGTGCGGATGCGCGCGGTGAGCAGGGAAGACGGCATCGCTTGTCCGTCCACGGCGATGACTTCCACGACGCCCAGGGAACTCAGCGTGAGGAAGCAGCCTTCGGCGTGGCAGAGCCGTTCCGGTTTCACGGTCATTTCATGAACCGGCACCGCGTGGTCGTGCGCCCACGCGAGCACTGACGCGCGTATCACGCCGGGCAACGCGCCAGCAGCCAGCGAGGGCGTGTGCAACTCGCCGCCTTCGACCCAGAAGAGGTTTGCGCTCGCAGTCTCGGCGACTTCGCCAAAGGCGTTGAGCAAAAGCGCGTCATCGGCTCCGGCGGCTTCGGCTTCGGCGCGGGCGAGGACGTGGAGCAGTTTGTTCGCGGATTTGCAGGCGGAAATCGCATCGCCGGCCGGCACGCGCAGCGACGCGGTGTGGAGTTTCCACTGCGGGGCGGCCGGGCCAAGTGGCGGTGCGGGATGCAGTGCCATCAAGAGCGTTGGCGAGTCCGCGCCGCGCGGGGAGTAACCGCGTTGGCCGATGCCGCGTGAAAGCGTGAGGCGGAGGATGGCTTCGGGAAGCTGGTTCAGCCGGCTGAGTTCGCGGGCTTGGGTGCGCAGGAAATCCGAGGCGAAGGGCAGCTTGATTCGCAGGGTCTCCACGCCGGCGGAGAACCGTCGCCAGTGGCCACCCCAATCCAACGGCACGCCGTTCATGACGCGCAGAGTCTCGAAGAGGCCGTCGCCGTAGAGGAAGCCGCGATCGAAGGCGGACACGACCGCGTCGGACTCCGGAACGAGCCGGCCATTGAGGAAGACAAGCACGCGTGTTTGTCCCGCAGTGCGGGGAGCTTGGCAAGCGCCTGCCGAATGGGGTTTGACGCCGCCCCGTCGAACCGCTGCAATCAGTCCGCCGCTGACTTAAACGACATTTCCGATGAACACCCGCACCCTTCCCGCCGCCCTTGGCTTGGCCACGTTGATCGCCCTCGCTTCCACCGGCTCCGCCCAGACGCTCGTCCGGTATGAATCGCAGCCGGGCAGCAAGATGCGCATGGACGGCACCTCGAACATCCACGACTGGCACGCCGAGAGCCAGCTCATCGGCGGCTTTGTCGAGGTGGACGGCGCGCTCATCGAGTCGCCGGACAAGCTCAAGCCCGGCAAGGTCGCCGCCAAGGGTGAGACCTTCGTCGCCGTGCGCTCGCTCAAGTGCAGCAGTGGCAAGGCGATGGACGCCGTGATGCAGGAGACCATGAAGGAGAAGGAGAACCCGCGCATTGCGTTCAAGCTCGTCGAGCTGTCGCTCAAGGAAGCCAAGGGCGCGCAGGTCAGCCTCGAAGCCAAGGGCAGCCTCACCGTCTCCGGCGTGACCAAGGACATCACTTTCCCGCTGACCCTCAACCGCCGCGTGGACACGTCGCGCGCGACCTTCACCGGCACGGCCGCCGTGAAGATGACCGATTTTGGCATGAAGCCGCCCGCTCCCACCGCCGGAGCCGGCCTCATCAAGACCGGCGACGAGGTGAAGCTTACGTTCGAGTGGGCCGTGGCGAAGAAAGAGGCGGCCAAGTAAACCCCGGGCCACCGGAAAGAACCTTGGCGGCCTTTCCTTGCCCGAAATAAGTCCGACCCAACATGAAAAGACTCCTTATCCCCGTCTGCGTGTGGCTTCTGGTGATGGCGTCAGCCGGGCGGGCACAAAACGCCACGGGTATCCCTGCGATCAACGCGCAGGCACCCTTCCTCGCCGCCGCACTCTCGGAGTTCTTCAGCGACACGCGGGCATTTACGGCCGGGGTGGAACTGACGGTTGCAGGCGTAGCGGGTGGCGAGGCCATGAAACTGCCCTGCGGCGTGGCGATGGCCGACGGCAAGATGCGCTGGGAGCTGAATCTCGCGAACGTGAAGAGCGCCGAGCTGCCACCCGAGGCTCTCAATGGAATAAAGGACATGGGCCTGGACCGTCTCTTCTTCATCTACCAGCCCGGCAAGCCGCTCACGTTGGGCTTTCCCGGCATGAAATCCTTCATCGAGATGCCCGTGCCCAAGGCGGAAGGGGTCCAAAAGCAGGCACAGGAGAAAGTCGGCCGCTTGGAAAAGAAGGAGCTGGGCCGCGAAGCCATTGCCGGTCAACCGACGGTGAAATATGCCGTCAAAGTCCCCGGTGACGATGGCACGGCGACCGTCTGGCAGGCTACGAACCTGCAAAACCTCCCGGTGAAGATCGCCATTGCGAAGGACAAGCAGACCTACCAACTCCAGTTAAGCAACATCCGGCTCGGCCAGCCGGATGCGGCCTACTTCGCGGTGCCCGCCGGCTTTGCCAAGCAGACCGACCTGAACGCCGTCATCCAGGCGGCAGCCATGAAATCGCTTGGCAGCATCACCGGTGGCCTGAAATAGGCCAGGCCGCTGGTTTCGCAGGCGGATCCCGTCTCCTCCGGCAAATCTTTGGCTGGGGACCCATCGCAGCCGTGCTTGCGCGGAGCCGACCAAAGCGCGCCCCCAAAACAGAAGGAGCGGGCAGCGATTGCTCGCCACCCGCTCCCAACCCCAACAACCAAACCAACTTCGGCTTAACTGACGCACGGTCCCGGGGACGCTTCAAAATTTCCCCTTTTCCATGGAAAAAACTTTCGGCCAACCGCCTGCCCCGAGTTTCCGGTGTCCAAACCCCGAGAAAACTGCTCTGGTAGGCCCATGCGCATCCGCAACCTGAATCCCGACGCCGACATCGGTGCGAGCGCCTGGTGGCTCGAACTCGACGGCCACCGCCTGCTGCTTGATGCCGGCGTCCACCCAAAACGCGAAGGCCGTGACAGCCTGCCGCTGCTGGATCTCGTCAAGGGGCAGGAATTGGACGCCATCGCCATCACCCACTGCCACCACGACCACGTCGGCGGGCTGCCGGTCGCAGTGCGGCAGCATCCGCACGCCCATGTGCTGATGACCGAACTGAGCTATTTCCTCGTCGAGCGCGTCCTGCACAACTCGGTGAACGTGATGAAGCGCCAGCGGGAGGAGCTGGGCATCCGCGAATATCCGCTCTACTCCCACGACGAGGTGGATGACATGGCACCGCTTTTCCAGGGCTTCAAATACAACCGCGAGATCGAGTGGGCGGCCTTCCAGAAACACAACGCGACCGGCGCATCCCCGACGCTCGAATTCTACGACGCCGGCCATGCGCTCGGGTCCGCCGGCGTGCTCGTGCGCGGCCGGCGCGAGACGCTCTTCTACACTGGCGACGTCTGCTTCCACGACCAGACCATCCTCAAGGGCGCGCGGTTCGAGGACGTGCGGGCTGACGTGCTCATCATGGAAACCACCCGCGGCACCCGCGTGCCCACGCCGGGCTTTGAGCGCGAAGTCGAGGTGGACCGGCTCATCGCCGCCGTCCGCGAAACCCTCAAGCGCAAGGGCAGCGTGCTCATCCCAACCTTTGCGCTGGGCCGCTCGCAGGAAATCCTCGCTGCCCTCGCCCTGGCCATGCGCGCCGGCCAGCTCAAGCCCCAGCCCATCTACATCGGCGGCCTCGGGCGCGTGTTCACCGAGATTTACGACCTTGAAGCGCACCGGGCGCACCGCCGGCACAGCAACCTCCAGCTCAACGAGGCGTTGAATCTCATCGTGCTGGAGAAAGGCCAGGCGGAATCCATGCGGCTCACTGGCGGACGCATTTTCGTCGTCACCGCCGGCATGATGAGCGAGCACACCGCCGCCCACGACCTAGCGGCGCGCATGATGGGCGATAAACGTCACGGCATTTTCTTCGTGGGCTACGCCGATCCCGATACGCCGGGCGGCCGGCTTAAGGCCAGCCAGCCGGGCAAACCCTTCAGCTTCAGCCCGGGTGCCGGCCGGCTCACGCGGCAGTGCGAGGTGCGTGACTTCGATCTCTCCGCGCACGCCAACCGCGACGAACTGCTCGATTTCGTCAGCGAGGTGGAGCCGCGTGCCGTGGTGCTCGGCCACGGTGACGGCCCCGCGCGCGCGTGGTTCGCCGAACAGATCGCGGCGCGTCACCCGAAGATGAAGGTGATTCAGCCCAAGCCGGGGCAGTGGGTCGAGGCGTGATTCGCCCCTGCTCGTAACCTTGATCCCAATCCTGCGTGTGCCTGTTCCGAAAAGGAGCAGGATCAAGATCAGGATTAGGAGCAGAAGACAGGCGGCAAGTCACTCCGCCACCAGGTGGTTCCGCAGCACGCCGATGCCTTCGATGGCGGCTTCCATTTGGTCGCCGGGCTTGAGGTAGGTGCCGGTCGTGTTGCCCACGCCCGACGGCGTGCCGGTGGAAATGATGTCACCCGGCTCCAACGTCACGATGGCGGAGACAAACTCGATGATGGCCGCGACCGGGAAAATCATCTGTGCCGTGCTCGCGCTTTGATGGGTCCGGCCGTTGACCTTGAGCGTAAGGCCAAGCTGCTGCGGATCCGGCAGCGCGTCTGCCGCCGTCACGCACGGACCAACCGGGCAGAACGTGTCGTGCCACTTACCGTGCTGCCAGTCGAAGAACGAATCCTTTTCGCGTTTCTCGCGGCCCGGATTGGGGCGGAACTTCCGGTCGGAGATGTCATTCACCACGGTGTAGCCCGCGACGCAACCGAGCGCGTCGGCCTCCTTCACTGCCCGGCAGCGCCTCGCGATCACCACGCCCAGCTCGCACTCCCAGTCAATGTGGTGGGGCGAAATTTTCGGGATGTCGATGGCCGCGCCAGGATGGTTGAGCGTCGTGGTCGGCGGTTTCTGGAACAGGTAGGGGAAAGTCTTCGCCCGCTCCGTCTCTCGGCCGCCGCCCTCCTTGATGTGCTCGTTGTAGTTGCCGGCCAGCAGAATGATTTTCGGCGGGCGCACAATGGGCGTGAGCAACTGAACCGCATCCACCGCCAGTGCCGCAACGTCGGCCAGGCTGCGGTTGGCTGCAACCCAGGCACCCAACTCACGCGCGGCGATGGCATGGCTGCCGCCCGGCAAAAGGGCCAGCAGGTCGTCACCGGCAGGAAGGGCGATCTCCCGATTGGTGCGCTCGCGATGCATCCGCACGGCGGCATCCAGCGGGACCAGCGTTGAGTCGAAATAAAACCCCGCGCGGACGGCGGAGCCTTGGGCGAAACGGCAGAGGCGCATGGCCGGAGAGTGAACCGCACCACGCCGCCGGTCAACGCGTTCGCCGGCGCGTTGCGGCTGGCACTTCACCTGCCCCCGTGCTTCACTACTGCATCTCATGCGGAAGCTGGTTCACCTCATTCCGAAGCCGATTCTTTTCGGCCTGCTCGGCGCGCTGGGGTGCGTGCTGGGCTGGGCGGCGGGCGAGCCGTTGCTCAAGGTCATCAAGCCGCCCGCGCCCAAGGAAGGCGAGGAAGCCAAGGGCCAGCCCGCCGCGCCCGTGCTCGTGTTCAGCAACGAACTCCAAAAACGCCTCCAACGCGAGGAGGCCAAGACCGGCGACGTGCAGATTTCGCTGATGTGGGACAACTTCAACGACCTCGACCCGCACTGCGTGGATCCCGCGGGCGAACGCATCTTCTACGGGCACAAGCGGTCTGCCTCACAGGGCGAGCTGGACGTGGACATGAACGCCCGCGCGCCCTACAGCGGCCAGCCGGTCGAGAACATTTACTGGCCCACCAACGGCGCGCCCGAAGGCCGCTACCAGGTCTTCGTCAACCACTACTCCCTCCACGCCCCGGTCAATGAGACGCCTTACACCATCGCCATCAAGCAGGGCGGCAAGGCACAGGAATTCCGCGGCGTCATCCGCCACGGCCAGACCAACACGGTCCACACCTTCGAGATGAAGAAGGCTCCCCCGCCCGACCTCGCCAGGCTCAACCAGCGCCAGCCGCCCTCGCTCAAAGCCACCCTCGTCATCGGGTTGTGGACCTCGCTCCTGGCCGTGGGCATGGCCGCGCTCATAGTGGCCACGCAGAATTTCCTGCTCCGCCGCACGCTGTTCAGCCTGAAGGAAGCCGCGCTCGTGCTGGGCGGCGGCGTGCTGGCCGGGCTCATCTCCGGCGCGGTCAGCCAGCACCTCTTCGCGCTCGGCGCGAACAGTTTGGCGGCACAGCTCACCGAGACGGAAGCCGAGCGCGTGCTGCCGCTCATCATCAAGGCCGGCCAGCTCGCCGGCTGGTCGCTGCTCGGCGCGCTGCTCGGCTTCGGCCTCGCGTTCTTCATCCCGAACCTGCCGAAGTTCCGTGCCGGCTTCGCGGGCCTGATCGGCGGGGGACTCGGGGCGGCGGCCTTTCTCTTCGCCCTCGCCAAGTCCGGCGCGGCCGGCGACGCCTCCGCCCGGCTGGTCGGCGCTGCCATTCTCGGCCTGACCATCGGCCTCGTGGTTGCGCTGGTGGAGCGGTTGGCGCGGGAGGCGGCCCTCGTGGTCCACTGGCACGAGAACGAGCGCACCGTCATCAACCTCGGTGCGGAGCCGGTCATCCTTGGCAGCTCGCCGGAAGCGCACCTCTACCTGCCCAAGCACAAAGGATTTCCGCCCGTGACGGCCATCGTGACCTTCCGGGACGGCCGCGTGCAGATGGAGAACAAGCTTTCCAATTCGACCCATACCCTCGCCGGCGGCAACAAGCTCCAGATTGGCGAGCTGTGGATCGAGATTCAGACCGACGCGAAGTGAGTGAGCTTCCCGGCTGTGTTCACGCGGCCTGCTCCACCACCACCTTGAGCGAGTCCGGCTGCGGCTTTGCGGCGAGGGCGACGGCGGCGGCAGTTTCCGCCAGCGGGAAGCGGTGGGTGACGAGCGGGCGCACGTCGAGTTTGCGCGAGAAGACGAGCCGCGCGACGGCGGGTTGCAGGGTCACGTCGGAGGAGTAGCTGCCCAGCAAATCCTTCTCGTCCACGCACACGCTGGAGAAATCGACCGGTGCGACGGCCCCCCGCTTGGTGTGGGCGAAGAGCAGCACCTGCCCCGCGCCGCGCACGAGCGCGAGGGCTTGCTGCACCGCGGCGTCCACGGGCACGGCGATGACCGCGGCGTCGAGACCGCGACCGCGCGTGAGGCGGGCGATTTGCTCCGGCAGGTCGGGCGCATCGGCGCGCAGCGCGCGGGCCGCGCCGAAGCGGCGGGCGAGCTTGAGCCGGGTGTCGAGCAGGTCGGTGGCGATGACCTTGAGGCCGCGCAGCGCGAGGAGCTGGGTGAAGAGCAGGCCGATGGGGCCCTGGCCGGCGACGAGCACGAAGTCCCCGGGCAGCACGGCGAGGCGGTTCACGCCCTTGAGGACGGTGTTGACCGGCTCCAGCAGTGCGCCTTCGAGGAAGGAGTTCTTCGCCGGAATTTTCACGACGCCCGGCAGGCAGAAATCCATGACGCGGACGTATTCCGCATAGCCGCCGCCGGCAGGCTCGAATCCGGCGGTGATGCCGGTGCGCTTGTATTGCGGACACTGCGCAAAGGCGCGGTGCCGGCAGGCGTGGCAGGCGAGGCAGGGGACATGGTGGTGGAGCGCCACGCGGTCACCGACGCGGAAGCCGCGCACCCGCGCGCCAGCCGCGGCGATGGTGCCTGCCGTCTCATGCCCGAAGATGCGCGGCGGCGCGACGGTGCCGTGGTGGATTTTCTTGATGTCGGTGGGGCACACGCCACACACGGCCACGCGCACGAGCAGTTCGCCCGCACCAATGCGTGGCACGGGCACGGTCTCGACGCGCAGGTCGTTCACGCCGCGGTAGACCACGGCCTGCATCGTCCTGGGAATGGTCGTCAGCACGGCGGAGTTGTAGGTTGAAACGGGTTTAACGCAAAGGCGCAAAGGCGCGGAGACGCAAAGAGAAAGCGGAGGGGGGTAGCTTCGCACTGTAGCGGCGGTCTGCGACCGCCGAGTTCCCTACGCGGCTCACGCCTGACGGTCACAGACCGCCGCTACAGCCCGGCCTCCGCGACTTTGCGCCCTTGCGTTGAAAACCGACTCTCAAAGGTATTTCTCCGCCCAGTCCGGCGTGCAGGGCTGGCCGGCGATGAAGTCGGAGAACCACGGCTCCGGCTCGGCGCGAAACTCCCAATCCTGATCGCGCCACCGGAAGCGCAGCACGGCGGCGTGCAGGGCCTGACAGGGTAGCATGAGCCGCGCGCGCTGTTCGGCGGTGAGCCGGCGCAGCACGAAGTCGAGGTAGAGCCGCTCGTCGCCGCCGTAGAGCTTGTCGCCGACGAGCGGGTGGCCGAGATGCTGAAGGTGGATGCGAATCTGGTGCTTGCGGCCGCTGTGCGGGCGGACGCGGAGCACCGTGAAATTTCCCTCCGCGCGGGTGAACCGCTGCGCCACGCTGAACTCCGTCTTCGAGGCCGCGCCGTCGGGGCGCACGCAGTCCTTGATGGCGATGATGGCCTGCTCGTCCTTGCCGAGCGGGGCTTCACACGTCACGGAGTCGGGCGCGAAGTGGCCGTGGGCGATGGCGAGGTATTCCTTCGCCACGCGGCGCAGGGCGAAGAGCTTCTTGAGCGCGGCATCCGCTTCGGGACTTTTGGCGATCAGGATGACGCCGCTGGTCTCGCGGTCGAGGCGGTTGACGAGGTGCGCGGTCGCGGTGTCCCCGAGATGAAGGCGCACGCGGCTGATGAGGCTGGAATACACGTCGCCCTTGGTGGGGTGGCAGACGAGCCCGGCGGGCTTGTTGATGGCCAGCAGGTCGGCGTCTTCGTGGATGATGTCGAACAGCTTTTCCATGCCCGAGGTGGGCAGTATGCCCGCGACACTTTCCCCTTTGAACTCGAATCAACCGACGTATCATCCGGTTCCGTGAAACGAACCGTGCTCGTCCCCGCGCTGCTGCTGGCGGCCTTTGTGCTTACCCGCTGGCCGGGGATCATGCCGCCCAATTTCAGCCTGGCTTACGGGCTGGTGTTTTGTGCGGGTGCCCTGCCACATCGGCTGCCGTGGTGGGCGGTGTTTGGCACCATGGTCCTTTCCGATGTGGGACTCAATGTCTTCTGCTACCAGACCACGCCCTTCAGCGATTATCAGTTGGTCAACTACCTGGCCTACGCGGCCATCTTCGGCTTAGGCCGGCTCTTTGCCGGGCAGCGGGCAACCTGGATGCATGCGGCCGGTGGGTTGCTGGGGGCGGTTTTGTTTTATCTGCTCACGAACACCTCCGCCTGGCTGGCCAACCCGGTTTACGCCAAGACGCTGGCGGACTGGCTGCGGGCCTTGACCACGGGGTCCAGCGGCTGGCCCGACACTTGGACGTTCTTCCGCAACAGCCTGATCAGCGGCGGGCTCTTCGCCGGCCTCATCAGCGCGGCCCTGCAAAGCGTTGAAGCGAAGGAACCGGAGCCCGAAGAGGAAAAGGAAACCGAGCCAGCACCCGAATCCGCCCCGGAAGAGGCCAATTTGCCGCGGCCATGACCATCCGTCCCGCCACCCGCGCCGACTGCCCGGGCATCCTTGCCATCTACAACGACGCGGTGTTGACCACGACGGCGACCTACGACTACGAGCCGCGCACGTTGGCGCAGCGCGAGGAGTGGTTCGACCAACACGTGCGCGACGGCTACGCGGTCTTCGTCGCGCAGGATGACGCCGGTCGAATCGTCGGCTGGAGCGCGTTGAACCCCTATCACGCGCGGCCGGGCTATCGTTTCACTACGGAGAATTCCGTTTACATCGCCGCCGACCAACGCGGGAAGGGGCTCGGCAAATTGCTCCTCGCGCCGCTGATTGAGGCAGCGCGCGCGCGGGGCCTGCACGCCATCATCGCGGCGATTGACGCGACCAATGAGGCCAGCCTGCGCCTTCACGCGCGGTTCGGTTTCGTGCAGGTCGGCCATTTCAAGCAGGTCGGTTACAAGTTCGACCGCTGGCTGGATGTGATCTACCTGGAACGGCTGCTGCCCTGAACGTGGCTGACTGCACTTTCCCATCGTGCGCCCATTTCGAATCGGTTAGTAAACTCCGCATCACATGGCCGACTCAGATGATTCCTCCGGGAACGCCCCGCCGCCCGCCGCAGGCCGTTACGCCGTGAGCCGCGAGATCGCGCGCGGCGGCATGGGCGCGATCCTCGAGGCCAATGACCTCTCGCTCGACCGTGAAGTGGCGATGAAGGTCATGCTCGACTCGGCGGAGAGCGACCAGACCGCGCGGCAGCGCTTCCTGCGCGAGGCCCTTGTGCTGGCCCGGTTGTCGCACCCAAACATCGTGCCCATCCACGAATTGGGCCGGGATGAGCAGGGCCGGAGGTTCTACACGATGAAGCTGGTGAAAGGCCGCACGCTCCAGGCCATCATCACGGCCATCAAGAAGGGCGATCCGGCCACCCTCCAGCACTACACACTGGACCGGCTCCTGACCATCTACCGGAAAGTGTGCGACGCAGTCGCCTTCGCGCATCACCAGCGCATCATTCATCGTGACCTCAAGCCGGAGAACGTGATGGTGGGCGAGTTCGGCGAGGTGCTCGTGATGGACTGGGGCCTGGCGAAGCATCTGGATGACGAGCATCACGCGAAGACCGAGGCCGATCGGGCGCAGACCATCGAGGGCTTCACCGAGTTGAGCGACGCGCAACTCGCGGCCGGCTCGGGCAGCCTCACGCTCGAAGGCGCCGTGATGGGTTCACCGCAATACATGCCCCCGGAGCAGGCCGAGGGGCGGCTGGCGGACATCGGAACGCATTCGGACATCTACTCGCTGGGGGCATTCTTTACGCGATCCTCACCTTGAGGCATCCGGTCAACGGCAAGAGTGTGTCGGAAGTCTTGTCCAAAGTGGTCAGCGGCGACATCCCCCCGCCCTCAACATACAACACGCAGTTTGACGCTACCCACAGTCTGGACGGTGAAGTCCCCGACGCGCGCAAAATCAACGGCCTGCCACATTGTCCCGGAGGGAAGGTGCCCAGTTCACTCTCCGCCGTGACCATGCGGGCAATGGCGCTCAAACCAATCGATCGCTACGGCGATGTAGCCCAGTTGGTTGCTGACATTGAGGCGTATCAGGGTGGCTTCGCCACAAGTGCGGAGCAGGTCAGTGCGTTTGGCCAGTTCGTGCTGCTGGTGAAGCGCAACAAGGGCGCGGCCATTGCCGTGGCAGCGGGGCTGGTCATCGTAGCAGTGCTCTCCGCCGTGTTCGTCTCCGGACTCGCCGCCAAGGAGCGCGAGGCAACGCGCGCTGCCGCGGCGGCGCTCGCGGAGAAGGAAAAGGCGCTCAAAGCGGAAAAAGAGGCGCGGTCCGCGTCCGCGCAAGCGCAGATCGCCCTCGCCGAAGCGGCGTTCCGCAGCGGTGACTATCCGGCGATGGTGCAGGCGCTGGACGCTTGCCCGTCCAACAGCCGGGACTCCACCTGGAACTACCTTTCCGCCAAACGTGACGCCTCGCTTGGCCGATTGCGCGCGCCGGGCTTCGAGACCCCCGCCGCCCTCGCCGCCGTGCCCGGTCAGCCCGGCCAGTTCGCGCTGCTCGCGCATCGCGGTGAAATTGGATTCGTAGACGTGGTGTCTGGCCAGGTCCTGCGCACGGTCAAAACCGGTCGCACCGGCTTGCGTGAGCTGACCTTTTCCGGTGACGGCCAGACCTTTGCCGTCCGTGCCGGAAAGGAAGTGGACTTGTTTGACACCGTCACCGGCGCCCGCCGCCAGTCGCTGACGCTGCCGGCCGAGCCGGTTCAACAGATCGCTCTCGGCCACGACGCCGGTCTCCTTGCCGCCATCTCGGGTGCAGTGAGCGGCGGCCGGCCGAGCGCCCAGCTCACGCTCATCGAAACCGCCACGGGCCAGACCCGTTGGCAGCACCGTGCATCGACCTACTTGAACGTCGTCATCCATCCCAACGGCACGCGCGTCATCGCCTCCAGCGGTGGCTCGTCGCGTTTCTACTGGGTCCTCGACGCCGCTGATGGGCGCGAGGTTTTCCGGCACGCCGTCTATGCGATATCCCAGGCGTTGCACCCGAACGGAAAATCCTTCGCCATCGGCACCCAACAGGGTGAGGTCTTGCTCGTCAACGCCATGACGGGTGAAGTGCAGCAGCAGGGCAAGCTCCACTCCGGCAAGTTGCAGGCCGTGGCCTGGACCGCCGATGGCCACCTGCTTACCATGGGCGAGGAGGGCAAGATCGGCTCCGGCCTCTGGCTCTTCCGACTGTGGGATCCCGAGTTCCTCGCACCGCGCGCCACCTTCGCCGGACTCAACCCAAGCCAGCCCGTCGCCTGGGCACTCAACCGTGGCAGTGGCCACTTGGTCACGCAGGAGAACCCTCCGCGCCTCTGGCGCATCCCTGCCGGTCGCGAACTGATGAAACTCTCGCATGTGTCCGAACAGGCCTGGGGCGGCGCATTCCTCGCGGACACTGTGCTCGTCGCTCGCAAGGCATGGGATCTGGCCCGCTACGATCTAGGCACGCCAGGCAAGGCGACGGAGTTACCCGGCACCAGTCTCAGCGCGGCGCGCCTCGTGGCCGTGCACCCGGCCACGCGCACCTTAGCTGTCTTGCCCGAGAGAGCCGACTCGCCCGCGCTGCTCCGCGTCTTTGCCCCCAGCGGTGATGGCATCGTGGAGAAGTTTGCGCGCAGCTTGTCCGGCCCGGCGATAAATCTGGCCATCAGCCCGGACGCGAGCCGCGTGGTCATCACGCTCCGCAACGGCCCCCTCGAAGTGGTCTCTGCCACCCAGGCCGGCGTGCCGCCGCTGAAAATCCCCGGCCGGTTCCAACGCGCCGACTTCGCCGGGCCGGCCGGCCGCCTGGTCGCGCTGGCTCCGCACACCGTCAAGGCTGACGCCGTTGAGTTTCACCTCCAGCAGCTCGACGGCGCGACCGGCAAGGTGCTGGCCACCGCCACTAACCGCTTCCACGTCCAGTCCCTCGCCGTCTCGCCCGACGGCAAGCTTGTCGCCCTCGGCGGCAGCGACCGCTCCGTGCATTTGTTTGATGCTGAGACGCTGCGCGCCCAGCCTGGCTTCCGCGCCCATGATGGCGATGTTGGCGCTCTGACCTTTCACCCCACGCAGCCCATCCTCGCCACGGCTTCGGCCGACGGCTCGGTGAAAGTGTGGAATTACCGCGCCGGCAAGCTTCTGGACTACTTCATCGGCCTCGCCGGCAATCCGGTCGTCCTCTCCTTCAGCCCGAACGGCAAGCTCCTGATGGTGGATGGCCAGGAGCGCACCACCCGCGTCTATGACGTGGCGCACGTTGTCGCCACGCCCTGAGCCCGGTTGAAGCCGCTGGACGCGATTTAAAGTTTCGCTAGGCTTCTGCGCAACGCATGACCCAGGGCTCCTCCTACACCCCCGGCCGTGAGATTGCCCGGGGCGGCATGGGAGCGATCCTGTCGGCCACCGACCAGACGCTGGACCGCGAGGTGGCGATGAAGGTCATGCTGGAGGCCGGGGAGAAAGACGCTGTCGCCCGGCAGCGCTTCCTGCGGGAAGCCCTCGTGCTCGCCCGGCTGGAACACCCCAACATCGTCCCCATCCACGAGATGGGACGCGACGCCCAAGGCCGGCGCTACTACACCATGAAGTTGGTGAAGGGGCGGACCTTGCAGGCGATCATTACGGCCATCAAGAAAGGCGACGCGGCCACAACGCAGCACTACACGCTGGATCGCTTACTCACCATTTTCCGGAAGGTTTGTGATGCGATGGCCTTCGCCCATCACCACCGGATCATCCACCGGGACCTGAAGCCCGAGAACGTGATGGTGGGGGAATTCGGCGAAGTGCTGGTGATGGACTGGGGCCTGGCCAAACACCTCGATGATGAGGCGCATTCGCAGACCGAAGCAGAGTCTGTGGCCAAGGCCGGTCCGATTGACGGCTTCCAAGAACTGAGCGACGACGAACTTGCGCGCGGGGCAGGAAACCTGACGTTGGAAGGCGCGGTGATGGGCTCCCCGCAGTATATGCCGCCCGAACAGGCAGAGGGCCGCTTGGCCGACATCGGGACCCACTCGGACATCTACTCGCTGGGGGGCATCCTCTACGCGATCCTGACCCTACGGCATCCGGTGGAAGGCCGGCAGGTGTCGGAAGTCCTCTCCAAGGTGATCAGCGGCGAGATCACCCCGCCGACGCACTACAACACCTCGCGCTCGGGCGGCCCGAAGCTGGCCGCAGGCACGGTAGCCGACGCGAGCAAAGTAATGGGCTTGCCGCATTGTCCGGATGGAAAGGTGCCGGCCTCGCTCTCGGCGGTGACGATGCGGGCGATGGCGCTGAAGCCGGCGGATCGTTATGGCGATGTGCTGCAAATTGTGGCGGACATCGAGGCGTATCAGGGTGGGTTTGCGACGAGCGCGGAAAAAGCCGACGCACTCACGCTGGTGCGGCTGTTCATCCGGCGGCACAAGGCGCTGACGGTGGCGGCCTCGGTGGTCGTGCTGCTGACCGTGGGTTTCCTCGGCAAGGTGATTTCCAGTGAGCGGAAGGCGAAGCACGAAGCCAGCAAAGCGCGTGACGCCGAGATGCTGGCGGAGCGGAAGGAGAAGGAAGCCCGGAAAGCGCTCGCCAAATCCGCCCTCTCACTGGCCGAGGCGGCCATGCGCGAGGCTGATGGCCCAGCCATGCAGGCCGCGCTCAACGATGTGCCGGATGATTTGCGCGATTCCACCTGGAGTTACCTGTTGGCGCAGTCGGACAGTTCCATCGCCCGCATCCGCACTGGCCAAGCTGCCACGGAAGGAGCGGCCGCCGACCCGTCGCGCCCGGGGGTCTTCGCCATTGCAGACCGGGGCCGCAAAGTATCGGTCCTGAATGTGCGGACGGGCGAGCGGCTGCTGGAGGTTCAACCGGGCTTTTCCCAACGCAACGATGCGAACCAATATCGCCTGGCCTTCTCTCCTGATGGCCAGCGGCTCGCGGTAGGGCGAGATGGACCCGGTGGCATTGTGATTCATCAGGCACGAAACGGCGCCAAGCTGAGCGAGTGGGCCACGCCGGCAAACGTCCATCTGGAGTTTGGGGACAATGAGAAGCTGCTTCGGCACGGCGCTGGCGGGCTTCAAGTATGGAACAGTCTTGCTGGCACCTTGCTGTGGGAGGAAAAGCAGCCCGGCATCATCGGCGTGGTCGGTGCGTTCATTCCGGGCGGTAGAGAGGTCCTCAGACTGACCGGTCAAAACCGCCTCCAGGTAGTCAGTGCCAAAGACGGCAGCCTGATTAGAAATCTGGGTGGACGTGCACCTTATTATACCTGGTTCATGGCCGTTCATCCCGACGGCCATTCAGCCATCACTTTCACGGAGACGCTCATCAGTGAATGCGTGAGCCTCGTGGATGGAAAAGTGCTCTACACCCTGCCGCAGAAACATGGCCGGCGGTGGATGGGGTTCACTGCCGACGGCGAACAGCTGGTCACCCTGTCCGTGCAAAACGACGGGGGGCAGTTGATTGAGGTATGGGATGCGCGGACCGGCAGCGCCCTTCGCTCCCTGCTCGGCGGACAAGGTGCGGTGGTGGCCCTCAGCGTGCATCCCCGCTCGAACGAACTGCTCGTCAGTGGGGCCAATGCCCGCGTCTGGGATTTGACCGGTCAGCTCCCCAACTGGCAGCTGCCCTCCATCCACATGGGCACCGCCGCGTTTTGGGGTTCCGACGACCTGCTCTTGAGCACCGGTTATGGGCCGAATTCCTGGGGGCTGCGACGGTTGACTCGCAGTGGGGTTGAATTGGTCTGGCACCCCGCGAGCCGGAACAATCACACCGCCGTCGTTTCCGCTACCGGTAACCTCGCCGTGGCCGCAAGACCCGGCTTCAGCACGGATGTCCAGTTACTACGCAAGTCGGGCGATACCGTGCAGCAGTTCGGTGAACTCAAGGTCGGGTTCTGGCCCTATCGATTGCGCCCCAGTCCCAATGGCAAGATAGTGGCGTGCATGGAGCGAGTTACCAAACCCTATGCGGAAGTCTTGGACACCCGCACTGGCAAGAATGCATTCGTCATTCCCGAACCCAAGCGGTTCAATGACATGGGCTGGCTGGGCAACGAACGATTGGTGGGCTTGCTGACTTTGAATGCCGCCCGAGGGCTTGCCGGTTCCGATGAGTGCATCCGGGTTTGGGACGTCACCACGGGCAAGGTGCTGCAAACCATCACCAACCGGACGGTCATGGACGTGCTCGCCGTCGCGCCCGATGGCAAACGCTTCGCCGAGGCCGGGGCGGACAAGCTCATCCGCATCCGCGATGCCGCCACGCTCCAGGTCCAAAACACCTTTCGTGCCCACAACGCTCCCATCACCGTCATGGCCTGGCATCCGACCAAGCCGATGATCGCGACCGGGTCGGAGGATTTGAGTGTCAAGGTCTTGGATTTTGAGAAGGGCCGGGTCGTCCACGAATTCCGGGGCCTCGTGAATCCCCCGGACTACATTTCGTTCAGCCCCACGGGCAAACGCCTTGCCGCGAAAACCGCTTCCGACAACCTGATCCGCATTTGGCAGCTGGAAGAGGATGCCCTCACTTCGCCGCGCAACCCCGGCCCCAGCAGCGCCGCAAAAACCGACCGCTGGGAAGACCTCCTCGCTCAGCTCACCCCGGCCACCCTGAACCCAGACAGCAGCGGCTGGCGCATGGACAACGGCGTGCTGTTCAGTGTGGGGCAACCCAAGGCCATCCTGCCTCTGCCCGGTGACTTTTCCGCCGCCAGTTATCAAGTGCACGTGAAACTGCGGCGGCTCATGCCGAAAGACGTGTTTTACCTCGCTCTGCCGGTCGGTAATAGCAAGGTTGGATTTGTCTTTGACGGCAATCCCCAGGCCGGTTTTGTGACGGGTCTTAATCAGGTGAACGGCAAGAGCGCCGCAGACTCACCGGGGACAGTGCGTGGTTTGCAGCTGAAAGACTCGGAACAGCATGACCTCGAATTGACCGTGCGCCTTGCCAGCGCGAATGCCACCCTCGTGGCCACCCTCGACAGCCAACCGCTCTACTCTTGGACGGGCCCAGTCACATCCCTCAGTCAACATGCTGGCATTGCACCTACGCCCCCCGGCTCAATTGCCATCCGGACCATTCACCCCGACTGGGTGGTATATGAGCTGAGGGCGAAGCGACTGGACGCGAAATGAGATTGAGCCAGCCTGCGTCCTCGCATGAGTTCCGCCTCGCCTTAACAGCCCGGTCGCGAGAGTGCCCGGGGCGGCATTGAAGCCATCATGGAGGTGCGGGACTAGCGCTTTTGCCAAGGTTGCCAGCCTCGAAGAGCGGCTGGACGATCAGCCTCTTTACCGCGGGAGTGGACTGACCGCCGCGCTGAGCAGGAATGGAATTCTACCAGGCTCGGCAACGACCAAGTCGGTCTTGGTGGCACACCGACGAGTGGGCCATCGAAGCGGTGCGGGCAAGGAGCTTGGAGATCACGCCCTCAGGTTCCGTTGTGCTGCTCAGCTCAGCCGGATCGCCGCTGATTGACCATGTCCGTCCAGCCCTTCCAGTTCGGCAAACTTTCGCACGGCGCCAAGCCCCCTTTTCAGTGCGGGCTTGGAGTAGCTCACCACGCTGGTCCGCCGCTGGAACTGGTCCACCGTCAAGCCGGCGAAGCTGCGGCCCGCGCCGACCGTGGGCAGCGTGTGGCTGGGGCCGGCCACGTAGTCGCCCAGCACCGTCGGCGACCAGCCGCCGAGGAAGAGTGCGCCGGCCGTGGTGATTTCCTTCACGGCCTGTTGCTGCTGGCGGATCATCACTTCGCAATGCTCCGGCGCGAGGCGGTTCACCAGTGCGATGCCGTCGGTGAGTGATTTCACCTGGATGAGCCAGCCGTTGTTGGCCAGCGCTTTCGCGATGAAGTCGCGGCGCGACAATTGCGGGAGCTGCCGGGCGATTTCCTTTTCCGTGGCCTTGAGCACCTGCGCGGAAGTCGTCACCAGCCAGACGCGTTCGTGGCCGGAGCCGTGCTCGGCTTGCGCGAGGAGGTCGGCGGCGATGAACTTCGGGTTGGCCGAGTCGTCCGCAAGCACGAGCACCTCGCTCGGGCCCGGCAGAAGGTCGATGGCCACGTGGCCCACGAGCAGGCGCTTGGCGGCGACGACATAGGCGTTGCCCGGGCCAAAAATCTTTTGCACCGGGCGGATCGTCGCCGTGCCCAGCGCGAGCGCGGCGATGGCCTGCGCGCCGCCCGCCTTGTAAATCTCCGTCGCGCCCGCCACGCGCGCGGCAAACAGCAGCGCGGGGTTGACCGTGCCATCTTTTCCCGGTGGCGTGCAGACGACGATCTCGCGGCAGCCGGCGACCCGCGCGAGGACGATGGTCATCAAGGCCGTGGACACCAGCGGCGCGGTGCCGCCTGGAATGTAGATGCCCACGCGCCCGAAGCCGTCGAACTTCTCGCCCACGGTTGCGCCGTGCGAGTTGCGGGCTGACCAGTTTTTGCGCAGGGATTTCCGGGCGAAAGCGGCGATGTTGCGCTCTGCCTCCTTCACGGCCGCGCGCAGGGATTCGTCTGCCGCGATGGAGGCGTTGAACAGCTCCTCCGCCGAAACCGCGAGCTGTTCCGCCGTGAGCCGTGCACCATCGAAACGCGCGGTCAGCTCCAGCAGCGCCGCGTCGCCGCGCGCACGCACCGCGTCCACGATGCCGCGCGCACGCTCCTCGACGACGGGATCAAAAAGGCTCGATGCCGCCGCGAGCTGCGCCAGCCGGGCGGCGAAATCCTTGTCCGAATGCTTCAGGACGTTCATGGGCGGGGAAGCTAGGGAACGCCGGGGTCGAAGTCAAAGGCGGCGGGTCCAGAGCGGACTGTATTTGCCGCGCGGGCGGCGGTGTGAAACAGTCTACGCATGAAGCCAGCAGGAGACCGTCACGCATTGCGTGGACGAAGTATTCTGGCGTGCCCTTATCTGTGGGCCACGGCCCTGTTGCACGCAGCCCTGATTGGGGTTCTGCTGATCACACTCAAGGAATGGCCGATGTGGGCATGGGAACATGAGTCTGTTCCATCCGTAGTTTCGTCGTTGATCGGCTTCGTGAATGTTTGGGCAGCCCATGTCGGGATGCTTGCTTGGCTGGTGGGCATCGGTGCCTATTTGTTGATTCAAATGCGTTGGGGACTGGGCAAATGCCTAGTCTACGGCGCGGTCACAACAATTCTTTGGGCGGTGCTGATTGCGGTGAGTTTAGTTGGGGCTGCATCTCGCATCGAGGAGGACTTGTTTTTCCGTCCGTTACGCTACTACTAGTCCGCATTCCCAGCCGCTTTTCATTCGAGTTGAATGTCCCACGTCTCCGACTTCCTCACGCCGGGCGAGTTGCAGAAGGTCGCAAACCTCCAGGTCGTCGCGCGGCTCGTCGTCGAGGGCTTCTTCTCCGGCCTGCACAAGTCGCCGCACAAGGGCTTCAGCGTCGAGTTCGCCCAGCACCGCCAGTATATGCAGGGTGACGAAATCCGCCGGCTCGACTGGAAGGTCTTCGGCAAGACTGACCGCTACTACGTCCGCGAATACGAGGAGGAAACCAACCTCCGCGCCACGCTCCTGCTCGACCTCAGCGGCTCCATGCGCTACGCGGGCACGGGCCGCGCGCCCAAGGCCGACTACGCCATCCGCCTCACCGCCGCGCTCGCCTACCTCATGCTTCAGCAGCGCGACAGCGTGGGCCTCGTCACCTTCGACACCAAAATCCGCCGCTACATCCCGCCGCGCTCCAGCGTCCCGCACCTGCGCGTGTTGCTGGACGAACTCCAGTCCGCCCAGCCCGGCGGCGAGACCGCGCTCGGGGGCGTCTTCCACGACCTCGTCCCGCGCCTCCAGCGGCGCGGCCTGCTCATCGTGCTCTCCGACTGCTTCGGCGACTCGAAGGAGTTGCTGAAGGCGCTCGCGCACTTTCGCCATGCGCGCCACGAGATTCTCATCTTCCAAATCCTCGACCGCGACGAGCTGGAGTTCCCCTTCACGCACTGGACGCGCTTCGAGTCATTGGAGACGGCTGGCGCACACCGGATGATTGACCCTGCCCAATTCCGTGCTGCCTACCTCGACAACCTGAAGAAGTTCCAAGACGAGCTCACCAAAGGCTGCCACCGCCACCACGTTGACCTCGTGCAAATGGTGACAGACCAACCCTACGCCGAGGCGCTGGCGCAATACCTGACAAGGAGGATGGCAAGGGGATGAACTCTGCCAAGGCCGATTGAAATCCGGCTTTCCCCCCGGCGGCCACCAAGACTAAAATCACCCTATGAAAACCATCACCTTGCCCAGCCTTGCCCGGGAAGCCGATGCCGTCTTCGCCGCGCTGAATGCAGGCGAGAGCTTCGTGGTGAAACATCGCGGCAAACCCGCCGGTCGGCTCTCCGCCATCAAGCCCAAGACCCGGCCCGCCAAGACCGACCCGTTCTATTCGCTCGACAAGCTCACGTTCAAAGGCGGCGGCTCCCTGTCCAATGAGGAGATGGACCGGGTGATTTATGGCGCGTGACACGTTCATAGACACCAGCGGGTTTTTCGCGCTGCTGTGCGCGGACGACGCCAAACACAAGGCGGCGCAGGCTTGGTTCGGGGATTTCCGATCTCGTTCTGGCTCTGCCGTTACCACCGACTACATTCTCGACGAGACGGCTACGCTGCTCAAGGCCCGAGGCGGCGGTCATCGCCTCGCTGGGTTCTTCCAACTCGTGTCTGATTCGAGCGCCATCCGCATCGAATGGATGGACTCCGCGCGCTTTAACAAGGCCACCGATTTCTTCCTCCGACATTCCGACCACGGCTATTCGTTCACTGACTGCGTCAGCTTCGTAGTGATGCGCGAACGGCGGCTAACCGATGCGCTGACCGCGGACAAGCACTTCGACGCGGCCGGCTTCAAGGCGCTGCTGCGTCCTTAGTTCTTGGGCATTCGGGTCCACGACACTGTATGCCCAACGCACTTTCGCTCTACGGCCAAATCCAACACTTCATCCACCAAGGCGGCTCTGTCGCCGGGCAGATGGCGAAGCTGCTGGCAGAGTTTGAGCCGTTGCTCCCTGCCAAGGAACTGAACGCCCTGCGCTCGCTGGATTACGAGTCGGAGCTTTCTGCCCTTACCGCACGGCTTCAGTCCGGCATTGATGCTGCGCCTCCGCCCAAGGCGCCCGGCGGGATCTACTTTGGTTTGTTTCTACCGGGCAGGGCAGACGGTTCCATCGTGGCAGATTTCTACTTGGCGACCACCGACGAGAACGACCCCGCCGATGCCGAATGTCACTGGGTTTCGTCGCTCGACTACTTTCCGTCCGACGCACAGGCGCAGTCCGAGGTCCTCGAGCGCATCTGCCGGCTGCTTCCCGGTATGCCGGAGGATGTCAGGAACACCGCTGAGGATGTTCTTTGCCTCGGCTACACGGGCTTTGTGGTGGCCCAAGTCCTGAACGCACCTTGCTTCCGGGCGTGGTGCGAAGACGGGCGGGTTATTCCGGTGGCCGTGGGCTGGGATTCCGGTGATTTGCTGCGGATTGGCGAATTGACCGCCGAGGGTCTCCGTGCGCCCGAACCGGCGAAGAAGCCCAAGCGAAGGGCAAAGGGTTCCGGCCTTGATCACATCGCCAAGCTGGGCGGCGTGGTTCATTTCGTCCCTCCGCCTTACGAGCCGCCGCCCGCGTCGCCTCGCGTAGAGTTGTATCCGGTGGTGGTGAATAGCTGCTACGGCTTCATAAACCCAGAGGGCGAACTGGTGATTGAGCCAAAAGTGTGGAATGCGCGAGATTTCTCAGAAGGTCTTGCAGCGGTCTGGCTCGGCGCTGGTTGGGGATTTCTAAATGCGGCAGGGGAGATAGTGATTGAACCCCAATTTCGAGAGTGCGGCGATTTTCACGGCGGTTTGGCCTCGGTTGGTGGTGGCTACATCGATCCGAGCGGTGCGTTGGTAATTCCATGGCAACACGATGCCGGTGCCCTGCTGGCACCCGGGTTCAGTTGTGGTAGGGTGGTGCTTAGGAAGTTCAAAACCGATGTGGATTGGACCTGCCTTGATGGACAAGGACGGGAGCTGTTTTCGGGCGCGACCTACATACCACGGGGTTACAGCGATGGCCTGTTAATCGCAGATTATTGGGAACCAGGCACGGTGCTGTGGGATTTAGCCGGCAGGCGGGTGATGGATTTTCCGGCTTATCAGCGCGGGCGTGGCTTCGACTGGATTGGCGACTTCTCAGAAGGTCTGGCCGCACTCTGCCTTGGAAAGCATGGCTGCGGTTACATGGACCGCACCGGGCGCATCCGATTCCGGCTGAGGCGAGGCGAGCATGGTATCAACTCCAAATTCTCAGAGGGTCGAGCGGCATTTGAGTTGGATGGCAAGTTGGGCTTTGTGGACCGGGAAGGAAATGAAGTCGTGGAACCGCAGTTCGAACTGGTTGAGCCATTTTCAAATGGGCTTGCGAGTGTGAGTGACGAAGGCAAATACGGATTCATCAATTTGGACGGCGTGATGCAGATTCCCTGCCGCTTTGACTTTAGCCTCAGTGGTGGCTTTCGAGGGTCGCTCGCAAGGGTGGTCGAAAAAGGACGTGTGAAGCTCATCAACCAAGCCGGCGAGACGGTTTGGCATGGTCCGCCTTGGTCGCCATGACCTTCCTCAACCTCCTCCTCCTCGGCGGCATGGCGGCGGCGGCGATTCCGGTCCTGCTGCACTTCTTCAACCGCTCCCGCCCGCGCGTCGTGCAATGGGGCGCGATGCACCTGCTCGACGCCGCGTTCCAGGCGCACACGCGGCGGCTCAAGTTCGAGCAACTCCTCCTGCTCCTCGTCCGCTGCCTCATCCCCGTGCTGCTCGCGCTCTGCATGGCGCGGCCCGTCCTCACCGGGATGCGCGCGCTGCTCGGCGGCGCGAAGACCTCGCTCGTCATCCTGCTCGACGACTCCTACTCCATGTCCGCCGGCTCGGGCGCGGCCTCGAACTTCGCGCAGGCCAAGGAAGCCGCCGCGAAGCTGATCGAGCAGGCCGGCTCCGGCTCCGATGTCGCGGTCATCCTCATGGGCGGCACATCGCGCCAACTCCTCGAAGCACCGACGCTCGACACCGTCCGCGTCACGAAGGCCCTCGCGCAAGCCGAGGCCAACTTCGTCGCCGCCAACTTCCCCGAGTCCCTCGAACTCGCCGCCAACGTCGCCGCGCAGATGCAGCACGGGCTGAAGGAATTCGTCGTCCTCAGCGACTTTCAGCGCGTCAGCTTCAGCGACGGCGAGGCGGCAGCGCGCGGACGCGCGTTGGCCGTGTTGAAACGCCTGCCCGTCCCGCCGCGCGTGAACTTCCTCCATGTCGGCACCGAGTCGCGCGACAACGTGGCGGTCGAGTCGCTCGAACTGCCCAAGCTCGCGCTCGGCGTGAACCAGCCGCTCCAAGTTCGCGCCACGCTCCGCAATTTCGGCGAGCGCGCGTGGCCCGATCTGCGCGTGTATTTCCGCGCCGACGGCCGCGAGCGCGGCGCGCAGCAGATTGCCCTCGCGCCCGGCGAGCAGCGGCAGGTGCTCTTTCCGCACGCCTTCGACGCCGCCGGCTTTCACACGCTCGAAGTCCACGCCGACGCCGACGCGCTCAAGGCCGACAACTCCCTCGCCGCCGTCGTCACCGTTTGGGAAAAACTTCCCGCGCTCCTTGTCAACGGCGACCCCAGCCCCGAGCCGCTGAAGGGCGAAACCGATTACCTCGACATCGCGCTCTCGCCCGCGATGAAGGCTGCGGCCGGCGGCAGCGACCTCATCCTCCCGCGCGTCATCGCGCCCGGCGAACTCACGCCCGACGCGCTCTCGAAGGCCCGCGTCGTCGTGCTCGCCAACGTCCGCCAGCTCGCCGATTCCCAAGTCGCCGCACTCGCCAGCTTCGTCGCCAGCGGCGGCGGCCTGCTCGTCTTCCCCGGCAACCGCGTCAACACCGACTGGTATCACCGCACGCTGCGCGCCGCCGGTCTGCTGCCACTGCCCTTCACCGCGCTCGCCGGCGGCCTCGAAGACGGCAAGCCGCGCGCGAAAATCGTCGTGCAGCCCTTCACGCATCCGGCGATGGAACTCTTCAACGACGCGCGCAACGGCAACCTCGCCGACGCCGAGTTCAAGCTTTGGTTCCAGCTCGGCACGCGCCCGGAGCAGGCCGACCCCGGCCTCGCCGTCGTCGCGCAACTCAGCACCGCCGACCCGTTCCTCGTGGAGAAGAAGCTCGGCGAAGGCCGCGTGCTGCAATGCGCCGCGCCGTGCGACGCCGACTGGAGCAACCTGCCCGTGCGGCCCGTCTTCGTGCCGCTCATGCAGCGGCTCGTCATTTACCTCGCGTCGCAGGCGCAGCCGCCGCGCAACGTCGAGGTCGGCCGGCCGCTCACGGCGTTCGCGTCGCGCGCGCACATCGGGCGCAAGGCGCACTTCACCTCGCCGGACGGCGAGCGGCACGAGGTGGCCATCACGGGTCGCGGCGCGCTCGGCTACGTCGAGTTCACGAAGACCAGCCGCCCCGGCACCTACTCCCTCGCCGCGCCCGACGGCGGCCCGACACCGTTCGTCGTCAGCACCGCCCGCGCTGAGTCCGACCTCCGCCAGCTCACCGAGCCGGAGCGCAAGGCGCTCGCCGACTCCCTGCAAGCCACAGTCCTCGGCTCCGTCGCCGACTACCAGCAGATGGACAAAGACCGCCGCTTCGGCCGCGAAGTCTGGAAGCCGCTGCTCTTGGCCGTGCTCGCGCTGTGCTTCAGCGAGCTGCTGCTGGTGCAGTGGTTCGCGCGACAAAAAGGAGGGAAGCCGTGAGGAGTTACCCGCGAAACACGCGAAAAGACGCGAAAGGAAGACAGGCCACGAGGCGTGCTGCCTGCGGTATGGAGTGCGGTGACAAGTCACCGCACTCCACATCTGCGCCCTCTTCATCCGCATTGCTTTCCTATTCGCGTCCATTCGCGTGTTTCGCGGGCAACCTCTTTGCGTTCTCTGCGCCCTTTCGCGGCTAAAAAATGACTGACCTGCGCTTCATCGGGGACTGGCGGTTGTGGGGCGGCCTGGTGGTCGGCCTCGCGCTGGCCGGCGCGGCGTGGCTGCTTTACTGGCGCGAGACGCGGGCGAGGGCGGGCGCGGTGCGGTGGCTATTGCCGACGCTGCGGGCGCTGGCGGTTTTGCTGCTCGTGCTGATGCTCACGGGGCCGGTGCTGCACCATCGCAACATCATCGGCGAGGTCGCGCGCATTCTGCTGTTCGTGGACGCCTCGGCGAGCATGAGCATCACGGACCAGGAGATGGAGCTGCCGCGCAAGCTCTTCATCGCGCAGCAGCTCGGCTGGCTCGCGACGAACAAGTTCGACCCCGACCTCCGCGCCGCTGCGTCCGCGCTGGCCAACGCGCAGGAAACCGCCGCGCGCGCAAAGCCGAATCTCCCCGCGCCGCAGTTCCACGACTTCGTGCGCGGCTTTGCAACGAACACGGCGAACGCGACGGAGTCACTCGGCAAGGTCGGCACCGCTGCGTGGTCACAAGCCAGCGCAAGTGTCGCCAAGCTGAACTCGGAACTCGCCGTGCCCGCGCGCAAGCTCGCCGACACCGTCGTGGGCCGCGACCCGAATGTCACCGAGCGCGAGCTGGCGAAACTCGCCGCCATCGCCGCGCGCTTCGAGTCGGAGTTGCGGTCGGCCTTCACAAATCACGTCCTCGCCGTCGCGGAGAAGCGCGATGCGGACATTCTCGCGGCCATCCAGAAGTTCGATGCGCAGACGCGCTGGCAGCGGCTGGAGACGGTGTTGCTCGGCAGCTCGGAGGGCGTCGCGAAGCGGCTGGCGGCACAGCACAACTTGGAAGTCATCGCGCTTGCAGGCCGAAAGGCCGAGCCAGTCTGGCTGCCCGGCGAACGCAAACGCGGCGACCCGCCGAAGCCACCGACTGCCTTCACGCTCACGGCAACGAACTTGAACACCGACCTCGCCGAGCCGGTGAAGTCGCGTGCGCTCGCGCTCCGCGCGGGCGAGCGCACGGCGGTCATTCTCCTCAGCGACGGGCAGCACAACGCCGGCGAGCCGCCCGCCGACCTCGCGCGGCTGCTCGGTGCGCGCGGCGTGCCGGTGTTCCCTGTGGGCGTCGGGATGCAGCAGCGCCCGCCGGACCTCGCGGTCCTCGCGGTCAAAGGCCCCGAGACCGTCGCGGCGGACGGGCGCGTGCGCGGCACGGTGGAGCTGAAGGACGACATGCCGGCGGGCCGGCCCTTCACGCTGCGCGTCGCGCATGGCGGGCGCGTGCTGTGGACGCAGGAACTAACCACGGACGGCAAGCATCTGCGCTCGGTCGAGTTTGATTTCCCGGTGAAGGACTTGGTCGCGGACGAGCTGCGGCGGCAGGACAAGGATTTGCGCTTCGCGAGTTTGCCGCTGCATTTCCTGGCCGATGCCACGGTGCTCGAAGGCGAGAAGGACGCCGCGAACAACGCGGGCGCGCTGTGGGTGAACGCGACGACGCAGCGGCCCAAGGTGCTGCTGCTCGACGGCCGGCCGCGTTGGGAGTTCCGTTACCTACGCAACCTGCTGGAGCGCGACGACCGCTGGGAGGTTAACGCGCTGCTCGCGGGTGCGGGCGGCGAGCAGAAGTTCTGGCCGCGCGGGAAGCTCATCGGGCAGTTCCCCGCCGACCGCGAGACGCTGTTCACCTACAACCTGATTGTCTTCGGCGACCTGCCGGCGAACCAGCTTCGCGCGAATGAGCTGGAGTGGATTCGCGACTTCGTCGGGCAGCGCGGCGGCGGGGTCATCTTCGTGGATGGACGGCAGGAGCGGCTGGCGTCGCTGGCGCAGTCGGCGCTTGCGCCGTTGTTTCCCGTGAGCTTCGAGGGCCGGCCGCTCGATGGCGTGCCGATGAACCTTCAGATCAAAGCCACCGGCAGTTCGCTCACGCCGCTCACGCTCACGAGCGACCCGCTGGAGAACGCGCGGCTGTGGTGGTTCCTGCCGTCGCCGCACTGGCTTGCGCCTGCGCGCGCGCTGCCCGGTGCGGAGACGTGGCTGGAGGCCGTGGCCGGCGAGACGCGCAGCGCGGCGGCGGTCTTCCGGCGTTACGGCGCGGGCAAGGCGCTCTACCTCGCGTTCGATGAGTCGTGGCGCTGGCGCTACAAGGTCGGCGACCTCTACCACGCGAAGTTCTGGAACCAGGCGGCGAAGTTCGTGATGGAGTCGCCGTTCGCCGTGCAGGACAAGTTCGTTTCGCTCGATAGCGGCGCGTTGAACTACGAGCCGGGCGCGACCGCCGAAATCCGCACGCGCATTCTCGACGCGCAAGGTCGCGCGATGCCGCGTGCGAAGGCCGAGGCGTGGCTCATGCGCGAGGGCCGCAAGGTCGCGACCATCCCGCTCACCGCCGACGAGAACGAGACGGGCATCTACCGCGCCCGCACCGCGCCGCTGACGGACGGCGATTACGAAGTGCGCGTGCGCGTCGAGGGTTTGCCGGAGACGGAGATGAAAGCCCGCACTGGTTTCGCCGTGCGCCGCGCTGCGACAGGCGAACTGGCCGAACTGAACTGCAATGAGCCATTACTCCGCGAACTCGCCGCGAACTCCGGCGGCCGCTACTTCCGCGAGGAGGAACTCGGCGCGTTGCTCGAACGCCTAAAACCCTTGAGCCAAGGCCGCGTCGTCGAGACCGAGACCGTGCTGTGGCAAAGCTGGTGGTGGTTTGGCACGGTCATGCTACTGCTGGCGCTGGAGTGGGCTTTGCGCAAGCGGGCGGGGATGATGTGAGGCGAGATTGCTACCCTGCATGCCTTCCAGCGAACGACCTATTGGTCAGTAGGTGACGTTAGGTCTCCCACGGAACTGGTCGATTTGCTTCCTCCGGTCGGCTTGCCCAATCTGGATGATAAGACATGACGCTCTGCAGAGTGCTTTGTCATGCGGTAGCCGAGGTAGCCAACCCCAACCGACAGAAGCAGGCAGAGGAGGAATGGGATCACTGCAGACCTGCTCGGGTAGACATAGTCAACTAGATGCAGTTTCTCCCTGGCTTCCTCCTGCGCTGCTTGACTGGACGCGTGGATGACAGACACGGCCCCAGCAACGGATACGACGCCCACTGCCACGGCAAGCCAAACCGTAAGCCAACCGCACACGTCAACCAGCTTTGGGTATAGAATCGGCACCTTATGTAGTTCCCACAAAGTCGCCTGAATCGGTTGGTCGCTATCCGCTTATCTCTCCGGGCCACTGGAACAGGCCGCTGCGGAGGTGGACTGCGCAGTGGCTGGCTGGACGCATGTGAAGACTGCCCGTGCGGCTACTTCGCCGGCGCGTCGGCTTTCTTCGCCGGAGCCTTGGGGGCCGGCGGAGGCGTGGCAGGCTTGGGGGCCGTGGTGGTGGCGATTTCGCGGATGAAGAGGTTGCGGAAGTAAAGCACGCTGCCATGGGCCTGCAGCTCGATCTGGCCGAACGGGAACAACGGCTGGGTGCGGTCCCAGAAGTTCTCCATGGTGACGTTGTTCACGACGAGTTCGTCGTTCAGGAAGACATGCACCTTCTCGCCGATGCAGAGGATACGGACGCGGTTCCAAAGGCCGGGCGCATGGTCGGCCCATTTCAGCGGCGTGCTGGGGTTCTTCTGGTTGTTATAGAGACCGCCAGAACCCACGCGCTTGGGATTGCCGGGCGTGTCGCGCTCCCAAATCTGGATTTGCGGGGTGCCGCGCACGTAGACGCCGCTGTCACCTTTCGGCTCGATCTTCCAGTCGCAAAGCATCTCGAAGTCGGCGTAGTCGCGCGCGGTGCACAGACTGTGGCCCTTGCCGTCAAAGATGAGCATGCCGTCGGCCACGCCCCAGTGCGCAGCCATGTGTTCGTCGGCCTTGGCCTGCGCGGCGGCGAGCTCCTCCTTCGACATCTTCGCGCGCTTGATGGGGTCGGCCACCAGGCCCTTCCAGCCTTCCAGGTCGCGGCCGTTGAAGAGGCGCTTGAAGCCGGCGGGCGGAATGTTGATCGCCTCGGCGACGGGCAGTTCCTTGATGCGCAGGTTGCGGAACTCGACGTAGTCGTTGTGGCCGAGGAAACCGACGCGGCCCTTGGAGCGCAGCAGGCCGGGATGCTTCTCGAGCGTCTCGCGGTCGGTGACGTTGTTGAGGTTCACGTCCACGATGACCTTGCCGTTGAGGGTGACGCGGAGGTGCCGGCCGCGGCAGCTAATCTCCTCCTCGTTCCACTCGCCGACGGGCCGGAGCGCGCCGCGCCGGGCGGGGGCGATGAGATAGATGGAGCCGTGGTATTGGGCGGGCTTGAGCTTGGCGTATTTGGGGTCGGTGTCGTCGAGGATCTGCGACTCCATGCCGAGGTAGGCGAGGCTGCCCGCGGCCAGCGGGGCGCGCAGGGCGATGCCGTTGTTGCCGCCGGGTTCGAGGCGGAACTCGAAGCGAAAGATGAAGTCGGCGTATTCGCGGTCGGACAGCAGGTTGCCGCCGCCGCCCTTGGCGCAGTAAAGGACGCCATCCTTCACGCCGTAACCGCCGCCCTTGCCGCCGAGGAGCTGCCAGCCGTTGAGCGTCTTGCCATCAAACAGGGGCAGAAAGCCGGCTTCGCGGTCGAGGTTCGCGCAGCCAGGGAGCAACGCCGCGCCAAGCGACGCAGTGCCGAGGCCGAGGAGGAAATCGCGCTGGGAAATCATGATCTGAAAGGTGTTGTTAAACCGGTGCGGCAGGCTGTTGGAAAGGCCCCGGGGTGTCAAGTGCCCGGCCCGCCACAGGCTTGACCGGGCGCGGGCGCGGGCAAACTCTGGCCCATGACCATGGCTCGCTCGCGCCGGAGTTTTCTAAGTTTGTCCACCGGGGTCGGCCTGCTCGGCCTCGGCGGCCAGGTGCTGGTGCCCCGCAGCCGGGCGGCCTCGCCCGTCGCCGCGCTTTCCCCTGTCAATGACCGCATCCAGAAATCGCGCGAAGTCGCGCTGTCCGTGCTGAAACCATCGGCGCGCGATCTCGACTACGGCTTCAAGCTGCACGCGGAATCGCTCGTGTTCGAGAGTTACGGTTTCGCCCCGCGCGCGGCGTTGGATGGGGCGAAGTTCGCCGAGTTCGCTGCGAGCGGCGCGCCGGAAGCGGAACTGGCCGATCTGCGCGAGGAGATGAGCATGACGCGTTGGGCCACGGACGCGGCCGAGCGGCGGGAGTTTCTCGAAGCCTTCCGCGCCGCCGGCGTGACGTGCGTCTTCCAAAACACCGGCGAGGAGGGCAGCGACCCGCTGCGGCTCATCAAGCGCCTCGCGCGCTTCACCTACGCCACCGACCTTGCGCGTGAGGACTGCTTCAAGGCCACGCGACCGGACGACATTGTCGCGGCGAAGAAAGCCGGCAAGCAATGCCTCTACTTCACCACCAACGGCGTGCCGCTGCGCCAGCAGTGGGAAAGCGTGCGGGACGAACTGCGCCTCATCCGCATCTTTCAGGAACTCGGCGTGCGGATGATGCACCTCACCTACAACCGCCGGAACCAAATCGGCGATGGCGCGGGCGAACCGAATGACGGCGGCCTCTCGGACTTCGGCCACGCGGTCGTCGCGGAGATGAACCGCCTCGGCGTGATCGTGGACGTGGCGCACTCCGGCTGGCGCACCAGCCGCGAGGCGGCGTTGGCCTCGAAGAAACCGATGGTCGCCAGCCACACGACTTGCGCCGGGCTTTACAAGCACTTCCGCGGCAAGCCCGACGACACGGTGAAAGCCATCTGCGACACTGGCGGCCTCATTGGCATCTGCTGCATCCCGCGCTTCCTCGGCGGCAACGGCGACCTCGGCGCGCTCCTCGACCATATTGACTACGCGGTGAAGAAATTCGGCCCCGATCACGTGGCGATTGGCCCGGACATTTCCTATACGTCGCGGAACGAGGAGGCCGAGCGCGCCAAGGTGCCGAAGCGCAAGGACGGCAGTTCGCCCGTCTCCGCCAGCGGCGGCCGCTGGGAACACCTCTGGCCCGCCGATGATTACCGGCCCAAGCCGCACGCCGACGCGAGCCTCGCGTGGACGAACTGGCCGCTCTACACCGTCGGCCTGGTCCAGCGCGGCCACAGCGATGCGGTCATCCGAAAAATCCTCGGCGAGAACGCGCTGCGTGTGGCGCAGGCGAACTTCGCCCCGGCCTGACTCACTTTACCCGCGGTAGCGCGAGCGTGAGCGCGGTCGTGGCCCAGCCGGCGGTGCTGATGGAGATGAACTGGTTCGTGCCGTGCGGGTAGCCGGACTCGTAATAGCTCTGAATCGGTTTGCTGCGTGAGGTCACCAGCCACGAGCCATCGGGGAGTTGCTTATCCAACAAGTAGCGCAGGCCCTTCTGGTAGTGCGCGTCGGTCGTCGCCAAATCGCCGGCCTGATGCAGTGCGACCAATGCGGTGGCGGTCGCGTAGGCATCGGTGCTCATGTCCGAGAGCTGCTGCCAGCCGCCATCCGGTTGCTGCGTGGCGAGCAGTTCCTTCGCCGCTTGGCTGCGCTCGGCCTGCGGCGCGTCCGCAACGTGCAGCGCCCGCAGGCGGAACACACGGTCCTCGTTGTCCAGTGCCGGTGTCTTCGACAACCAAGCGCGCACCTGCTCCGTGCGCTGGGCAATGCGCCCGTGCTGCTCCGCCGTGCCGAAGGTTCGCAGTCCGCGCAAGGCCACGTAGGTGGAGGTGAACAGGCTTTGCTCCGTGGGCGGGCGGCGGGATTGCGGCCGCCAGTGGACGAGGTCGCCTTGCCAGTGCAGCAGATACTCGGTCACGGCGGCGGTCGTGGGGTCGGGTTTCCAGCCACCATTTTCCAAGGCCCACAGCGCGTAGCCGGCGGTGTCGGCCTGGCCGCCCTGGCCCTTGCCGGCCAGGTAGTTCGTGCGGTTCCTGTCGAGGAAATCGGCGGTGAACTTGACCTGCTTCCCCAGTTCCGCCGTGTCAATCTTGAACCCGCGCGACTGCGCCGTGGCGAGCGCCATGATGGGCAGCCCTTGGTTGTGACAGGTAAAGCAGCGCTCGCGTTTCTCCATCGAGCCGCGCGCGCCGGCGGTGAGCAGCGGGAGGGATTTCTCGACGGCGGCGCGGAGGACGGCGGGCGTGAGCGCGGTCTCGGCAGCCGTGACGGAGACCAGGCCGGCGGCCAGTCCAATTGCGACGGCAAGGAGCGGGGGCGAAAGTCGGCGGTGCGGCTTCATGGTGCGATGCAGCCATTGCTCCCACAATCCCCTGCCCAGTGCACGCGCTTTCTGCCGGGCGCTACTGGGCGGCTTCCTGCTTGGCCACGTCCTCGGCGAAGAACTTGGCCACGTCCTTGAACTTGGCCGCGTTCTCCGGGTTCAAGTCCATGAGGACTTGGTGGGCTTCGAGGCAGTTGCGGGACAGCTCCAGCTTGGTCGCCCCGGCAGACTCGACGGCGGTGTAGCAGAGGTTTTCCGAGTCCTTGCCCTGCACCACGCGGAAGAGGTGCAGCACGCCGAGGTTGTCGATGAGGTCGGCCACCTTGGGGGTGGGGTTGAGCAGCTCGATGGGGCGCTGCTCGGGCGGGAGATTGTCCGCCGAGAGCTGCGTGCCAAGGCTGGCGAGCACGCCGAGGAACGTGCTGTCCATGATGGGACACGCCGCGAGGTCCACGAGGAACCGCTGTGCGCCGCGCGCGCGCGACTCGTGGACCAGCCGCTTGAAGTCCACGCTGGACGCAAAGTTCGCACGCCCGGAGATCTTCACGCAGACGGTGTCACCGACGCGGACGGCGAGGAGAGTGGGGGAGGGGGAGGTCATCGTAAAAGCCAAGGGACATCTGTCCGGGTTGTTTGGCACCAAACATTGAGATAGGCGCGTAACACTTCTTTTGTGTCGGTAGCGTCCACTACCCATCCCACCGGGGCGTATGCATTCAAAACTTCCTCTGGAAGTGCCTTTCGCACAGCTAGCACAAACACGGGCCCGATGCTCAACACATACATCACGAGCAGCGGCGCAAGAATTCCCGCGACGTGAAGCCACACATTGCCCGACTTGCTTGTCGCTTCATCACTCATGCCCCGTTCCGTTTCTGACCCCGAAACCGTCCGCCCCAATCAACACCCGCCCCCGCCCCGTGGCAAGCGGCGCGCGGTTCCGGGTGGAGCTGGTCGCAGCCTGTCGCCGTCGTCGCGCCAGCGTCTTGGACTGCGGCAG